>ULXH01050670.1_pt1 | contig 38105 bp, 30 predicted proteins | sample 1961101 | NCBI WGS metagenome assembly ULXH01 (sample SAMEA4835833, study PRJEB28245) | human gut metagenome | biome: gut microbiome; material: fecal sample | place: Denmark | collected 2008 | reverse complement strand
GTTCAGACTTTTGACCCCGGTAGCATAATGTTGGAATTAGGGGGAAACAGAATATGAGAAAGTGGAAAGCATGGCTGTTTGCATTGGCTGTTCTCATAGGCATTGGGACTATTGGGACGGCGTCAATGAAGGCAGAAGCACAGAATCTGAATCAGGGAAAGCGGGTACTGTTTATCAGTTCGTATTCTTATGGATGGGACACCGTCCAGACACAGATCGAAGGAATCAAAGCCGGAGTGGATGAGAATACCACTATCGACTATGAATTTATGGACACGAAGCGTTTTCGGACAGATGAGTGGCTGAATATGTTTCATGATATGCTGAAATACCATCTGGAGAATACGGATCCCTATGATGTGGTGATCGTGGGAGATGATGCGGCGCTGCAGTTTGCCATGGAATACCGGGAAGAACTGTTCCCGGAGATACCGGTTGTCTTCGAAGGTGTGAACGATGAAGAATATGCCATGAAAGCGGCAGAGAATCCTCTTGTGACGGGAATTATTGAAAAACTGTCCGTAGAGAAGAACATAGACATGGCGCTGAAGGTGAATCCGACAGCCGATAAAGTAGTGGCGATACTGGATGATTCAGTGACCGCAGATGCAGAACGGAAGAATTTTTACAACTCAGCGGAAAACTATCCGGAGCTGGAATTTTCTGAGATCAATGCTGCGGAACTGGAAACAGCCAGATTGCAGCAGGCTATCAGTAAGGTGGATGATAAGACGATACTGATCTATATCGTTATGTCTAAGGACGGCAGTGGCAAACAATATACCAGTGACCAGGCGCTGTGTATGATTGTGGATTATGCCAAAGTACCGGTTTACCGCATGGTGGAGGCCGGAATCGGTGACGGACTGCTGGGCGGTAATGTGGTATCCATGTATAAGTCCGGAGAGATCGCAGCACAGATGGCCATGGATATCGCAAATGGTACCGACAGTGCAGAGATCAATGTGGTAAAGGACAGTCCCAACATTTATTGTGTAGATGAAGACGTCATGCGGAAGTTCGGGCTGGAGGCATCACAGTTTCCCAAAGATACCGAATTTGTAAATCATCGGGAGAATTTTTTTGTCAGGAACCGAGAGGCTTTGATACCGGCACTTATACTTATCACTGCACTCAATGTTATTATCTGCTGGGTGTGCTTCGATAATTACCGCAGACGAAAGCTGCTGCAGGAACTGGAGCAGGCACGTGCAATTATGGAGGCGGCAGCACAGCATGACTTCCTGACGGGACTTCCGAACCGCAGCAAATTCATGAAGGATCTGGAGCAGATGATCGATGCGAAGGTTCCCTGTACCGTCATGATGCTGGATATTGATAATTTCAAGAAGATCAACGACACTTACGGACATACGGCAGGAGACGAAGCGCTGCAGCAGGTGGCAAACCGCCTGAAAGAGATGCAGTCCCAGATACTGACATCATACCGTTTCGCCGGAGATGAATTTATTCTGATCCTGCGCAGCAGCCAGAATATGCTGGTGGAGAAGACAGCGTACCAGTGCAGACAGGTATTCACAAAGGATGTGGTGCTCTGCGGTACGAAGCGGAAGATCGGCGGCAGCATTGGTATTGCAAGTTATCCTAAGGATACGGATAATCTGGAACAGCTGATCGTGTGTGCGGATGATGCCATGTATCAGGTGAAGAAGAACGGCAAGAATGATTTTGCATTCTATAAAAAGCCAGAGGAAGAAACAACGGACAATACGCAATAAAACGGAAATAGAACAAAGAATACAGAAAAATAGGGAAGCAGGCAGAAATTTGCTGTTATAATAACAGAGGGTTCTGCCTGTTTTTTGAACGGAAAATTGCTTTCCATGTTGAAAAAACATACGATTATGTTATAATTAGTACTATTGACTAAAAGGAGAACAGTGTGAAAATAAATTTCACACGCAAATTTGTGCCTGCGGCCCAAACTTTGCAGATTTTGAGAAAGGCATGGTTAATTAAAATGCGAATACTATCAGAAGCACTGGGATATGTAATGTACTTTTGCTATTATCTGGTGCATAATTATGGATTGGCAATCATTCTGTTCACTTTGATCAGCAAGATTGTACTGCTGCCGGTATCCGTCTGGGTACAGAAGAATTCCATTAAAATGGTAAAGATGCAGCCTGAGATCAACCGGATCAAGGCAAAACATTTCGGGGATGCAGACCGGATCGCGGACGAACAGTCCAAGATCTTCAAGAGAGAGAAGTACAATCCGCTGGCATCCCTGATTCCGCTGGCAGTTCAGATTATTCTGCTGATGGGACTGGTAGAGGTTATCTATCACCCGCTGGATTATCTGCTTCATCTGCCACAGGATGTGATCACGGCATTCAATGGCCTGGCTGTCAGCCTGGCCGGAGCAAATCCGGAGAGCTCCTCTATTCAGCTGGCAGTAGTGGAGATGATCAAGAGTGGTAATTATGCAGAACAGTTCGCAGCATTGCAGTCAGGACTGGCAGGTGTGGACATTGCGTCTGTATTACAGCAGGTGCAGGGAATTTCCCTGAACTTCTGCGGCATGAATTTAAGTTGGGTACCTTCCGAAGTGGGGGGCATTGATATCATCGTTCCCATTGCAGCCGGTATTTCCGCATGGCTGTTGTGTGTGGCACAGAATGCAGCCAATGTCATTCAGGCAGAGCAGTCCAAGCTGAACAAATACGGTATGATGGCATTTTCGGTAGGCCTGTCCCTGTATCTGGGCTGGTTTGTTCCGGCAGGTGTGGCTTTGTACTGGATCGCCAGCAACCTGTTCGCAATTTTACAGCAGTATCTGCTGAACTGGGCCATCAATCCCAAGGATTATGTGGATTATGAGGAACTGGAGGCCAGCAAACAGGAACTGGAGGAATTGCAGTCCATTGGTGGCAAGAAGAAACTCTTCGAGAAAAATCCCTATGCCAAGAGAGAGAAGAAAGATTTCAAACGTTTCTTCTCTGTAGTGAACAAGCATCTGGTATTTTATTCCGAGAGCAGTGGCTTCTATAAATATTATCAGGGCATTATCGAATGGCTCCTGGAACATACCAATCTGACTATCCACTATATCACCAGTGATCCGGAAGATCAGATCTTTGCACTGGCGGAAAAAGAAGACAAGATCCGGGCGTATTATATCGGAGAAAAACGTCTGATCACACTGATGATGAAGATGGATGCAGACGTAGTGGTCATGACTATGCCGGATATTGAGAACTTCCATATTAAGCGAAGCTATATAAGGAAGGATATTGAATATATCTATATTCCTCATTGTATGGACAGTCTGAATATGACCATGCGTACCGGTTCCATGGATCACTACGATACCGTATACTGCGTCGGTAAGCATCATACTGAGGAAATCCGCAAGACAGAGGAAGCTTACGGTCTGCCGCCCAAGAAACTGATCGACTGGGGCTACTGCCTGCTGGATCGTATGATCGAAGATTACAGGAAAGCGGATAAGACGCCTCATGAGAAAAAGCATATTCTGATCGCGCCTTCCTGGCAGAAGGACAATATCGTGGACAGCTGTCTGGAAGGCATGCTGGATGATCTGGCAGGTAAGGGTTATGAAGTGGTAGTACGTCCTCATCCTCAACAGGTGCGTCTGCAGCAGGATAAGATGGATCGCCTGAAAGAGCGTTATGCCAAGAACCCGGATATTGACATTCAGACAGACTTCTCATCCAACAGCACGGTATTCGAGGCGGATCTGCTGGTGACTGACTGGTCCGGTATCGCGTATGAATATGCCTTTACGACCAAGAAGCCGGTTCTGTTCGTGGATACTCCCATGAAGGTCATGAATCCGGAATACCAGAAGATCGACACCGTACCTATCAATATCTGGATGAGGGATGTCATCGGAGACCGTCTGGATCCTACAAAGACAGAGGAGACCGAAAGCAAGGTCAGAAATCTGCTGGAGCAGAAGGATGCTTACCATGACAGAATTGAAAAGTTCGTGGAAGAATATGTATACAATCTGGGCAACAGTGCCGAAGTAGGTGCAAAGTACATTGTACAGGCAGTCCAGGAACAGATCAAAAAAGCAAAAGAACAATAAAAATCTGAAATACAAAAAGAGTAAAAGAAAGAGGTAAAAACATGAAAAAATTAAGCAAGATCGCACAGGTAACATTTTTTGCAGCAGCATTCGCAGTACTGTTTTCCGGAACTGCAGATGCATATATTGACCCTTCTGTTATGAACTATGCTATTCAGGCAGTAGCCGGTGTAGTCATCGCTGTAGGCGCTGCAGCCGGTATCTACTGGAGAAAGGCCAAGAAGAAGATCGACAAGAGTCTGGGAATCGATGAGAACAGAAACAAAGAAGTAGAATCCGATGACATTATGCTGGATCAGGCAGAGGACAAGCAGGAGAAGTAATCTGACATGAAAAAGCGGGATAAAAAGCAACTGCTGCCGGGAATTGTGGTGGCGGCTGCCATCAGTTTCCTGGTGTTTTTATATGCACCGGTAGATTTGTATTGCAGTAATATATCCGAGTTCTGGTTTGATTTCGGAATTCTGATCAGGGCATCATTGGGCCTGTTTTTGATCAGCACCGTTGTGCTGCTTCTGATCTATATTGTCTTGTGGCTGATTCATCCGGTGCTGTACCGTATCGGACTGGCAGGTGGATTCTTAGGGCTGATCTGTACCTATATTCAGGGAAATTTTCTGATCAGGAATCTGCCGCCCCTGGATGGAACGACGATTCGATGGGAAGAATATACATCTCTGAGGACAGAGGATTTTATTCTCTGGGGCATCGGCTTTGTTGTTGTAGTGCTCATGTATATTTTCCTGAAAAAAGATCTTTTGTCCAAAACGGTAATGTATTTAAGCGGTGGACTGACATTGATGCTGCTGATCACAGCAGTCAGTTTTGTATTTACCAGTGGTGCACTGCAGGAAAAAGTACATTATCAATATGGTGCGGACGAACAGTTTGTGATGTCCGAAGACCAGAATTTCGTGATCCTTCTGCTGGATACGGTGGATTCCAGAACGATCACGGAGCTGTTGGACGAGCATCCGGAATACAGTGAGGTATTTCGTGATTTCACCTATTTTGAAAATACGGTAGGAGCATACTCCTGCACAGAGAGATCCGTTCCCTATATTCTGTCCGGAGACTGGTATGAAAATGATGAACCCTTTGATGATTACGGCAAGAGGGTGTACCAGGAGTCCCCACTGTTTCAGACATTGCAGGAACGTGGCTACAATATGGAACTCTGTGATTCTGAATTGTATATGGATACCGAACTGATGCATATGTTCAGCAACATTCACGTAGTGGATTTCGAACTGAGTTCTTATACGAAATTTGCGAAACCACTGTTGAAGCTGATCGGTTTCCGGTATGCGCCTTTTGAACTGAAGAAAATGTGTACATTTAAAAAGGCTGCATTCGCAGAACTGCTCCAGGTAGAGAATACACCTGAGGAAACCAGCTGCAGTGAATCGGATCATGTATTTAAGAGTCAGCTGGATCTGCAGGGAATTACCGTGGAAGATTCCTCCAAAAAATTCAAATTTATTCATCTGAACGGAGCACATGTTCCTTATATCTATGATAAGGATATGAATATCATCAATGAACTGGACGGCACCTATGAACAGAGCGCACAGGCCACGATGGTCGGTGCAATGGATTATGTCGAACATCTGCGCAACAGTGAAGCCTACGACAATACAGTCCTCATTGTGATGTCGGATCATGGCTATAACGGAAGCCTGGGACAAAGCGGAGAGGCTACCTGGATGCGTCAGTGTGCATTACTTCTGATCAAGGGAAGAAATGAGCATCATGATACCATGCAGATCTCACAGGCACCCATAAGCTTTGAGGATCTCCAGGAGGCATATGTGCGTCTGCTGGACGGCAGGCGGAGTGATGAGGTCTTTGACTGGAAGGAAGGCGATGCAAGAGAACGCCGGTTCTTACGGTATTCTTTCCTGGATGACGATCATATGCAGGAGTATATACAGACGGGGTATGCTTCTGATATGGATACCATGATTCCTACCGGAAGAGAGTATAATCGTTAGAAAGAAATGCAACAATGTGACAGGGAGAATAAGTGTGAGTAAAAATACTGTGAGAAAAAAGATAACAGGCAGACAGCTGATGCCGGGGATTTTCATATCCCTGGCTATCAGCTTTTTGTTGTTTTTATATGCACCTGTCGATCTGTACTGCGCGAATGTTTCGGAATTCTGGTTTGATTTTTCCACGTTATTGATCACTGCACTGGGGATGTTCGCTGCCTGTTTTGCTGTACTGATGGTGTTATATCTGATTGCCATGCTGATTCATCAGTATGTGTACCGGATCGCACTGGCTGGAGGGCTGACACTTTTTATCTGTACCTATATCCAGGGCAATTTTATGATCGACAAGCTGCCTCCGCTGGATGGCACGTCCATCTGGTGGGAGAAATACGACATCCTTCGGAAAGACACCCTGATATTATGGGGAATTGTTCTGGCGGTGGTTGTTTTGGCTGCGATTTTTCTTAGAAAAGAACGATTTGAAAATGTTGCCATGTTTATCAGCGGATGTATGACTCTGATGCTTCTGGTCACAGCCTGCAGTACTGCATTGACGAATGGGGCACTGATTCCCAAAGTGCATCTGTACATCAGCGAGGAAAACGAGTTTAATATGTCCAGTGACGAGAATTTTGTGATCTTTGTGCTGGATACGGCAGATTCCAGAGAGTTTACTTCCCTGTTGGAGGATCATCCGGAGTACCGTGATATTTTTGCAGATTTTACTTATTATGAAAATATGATGGGGAATTATTCCTGTACCATGAATGCGGTGGCCTATATTTTATCCGGAGAATGGTTCGAGAATCAGGAACCGCTTGCAGATTATCTGAATGATGTATATCTGAATTCCCCCTTGTGGGAGGAACTGTGGAGCAGAGGATATCAGATCGACCTCTATGAGGATGATATTCGTGCTCAGGATGACAGTGTGGCAGACAATTTCGGCAATGTTTATCACACAACAGTCAGACCAAACTCTTATCTGGAACTTGCAAAGGAAGAATTGAAGTTAGTCGGCTTCCGTTATGCACCGTATGATCTGAAGCGCTACTGCGAGACCAGAGAGATTTATTTCGATGCGTTACAGGTTTCAGAGCCGGATGGCACAACGGCTGGAATCTTTACAGAGGACAATATGGCCTTCAAAGAAGCCCTGTTAGAGAACGGTGTTGTCATGGATCAGGAGCAGAAGAACTTTAAATTCATTCATCTGGAAGGAGCCCATGCACCTTTTATCTATGGTGGAGATATGGAATATGTCCCGGGAGGGGATTACCGCCAGAATATGGAAGCGTCCATTGCACTTACTGCAAAATATATTGATGCCATTAAGGAAAGCGGAGCTTATGATAATACGGCAATCATTGTGATGGCTGACCATGGCTATAACGGACAGGGGGATGAAACAGACAGGGATGTCTGGATGAGACCTGCGCCGATGTTTCTGGTCAAGGGAATGAAAGAGCAGCATGATACCATGCAGATTTCCGAGGCTCCGGTCAGTTACGTGGATCTCTGGGATGCCTATATGCGCCTGATGGATGGGCAACAGAGTGATGAGATATTTGACTGGAAAGAAGGAGATACAAGAGAGCGGCGCTATCTGCGCTATTCTTTCTCCGAGACCGACCATCTGGTGGAATATATCCAAAAAGGACATGCACAGGATCTGGACGGAATGGAACTGACCGGAAGGGAGTTTAACAGGTGAAAAAAAGGAATCTTAAAAATTGGATACCGGGTCTGCAGGTGTCAGCGGCCATCAGTTTCCTGCTGTTTCTGTATGCTCCGATCGATCTGTACTGTGCGAATACAGCGGAATTCTGGTTTGATTTTTCCACGTTATTGATCACTGCACTGGGGATGTTTGCAGCCTGTTTCGCCGTACTGGCGGTGTTGTATCTGATTGCCATGCTGATTCATCCATATGTGTACCGGATCACACTGGCCGGAGGGATTGCACTTTTTATCTGCACCTATATCCAGGGGAATTTTATGATCGACAGACTGCCGCCATTGGACGGAACTTCAATCTGGTGGGGCAAATACGATATTCTCCGGAAAGATACATTGCTTCTTTGGGTAGTAGTGCTGATCGTTGTAATTGCGGCAATGATCGTGCTGCGAAAGCAGAAATTTGTCCATGTGGTAATGTTCATCAGCGGATGCATGACCCTGATGCTTCTGGTTACCGCATGCAGCACCGTGATTACCAGCGGGGCACTGCATTCCAAACTGCATCTGCATGTCAGCGTGGAAGAAGAATTCGAGATGTCTGCGGACAACAATTTCGTGATCCTTGTGCTGGATACGGCAGATTCCAGAGAGTTTACCTCACTGTTAGAGGAACATCCGGAGTACCGGGAGATCTTTGGAGATTTTACTTATTTTGAGAATACCATGGGAACTTACACCAGCACATTGAATGCTATTCCTTTTATTCTATCCGGTGAATGGTATGAGAATGAGGGATCTTTTCAGGACTATCTGGACAGAGTCTACAGAGAGGCACCGTTGTGGAAGGAACTGAAGAGCAGAAATTATCAGATCGACCTCTATGAGGATGATATCCGTGCACAGGATGCTTCCATCGTGGACAATTTTGACAATGTCTATTTTACTAAGGTCACCCCCGTTTCTTATCTGGAACTGGCAAAGCAGGAGCTGAAGCTCGTTGGATTCCGGTATGCACCGTATGATCTGAAAAGATACTGCGTGATCAAAGAAGTCTATTTTAATGAATTACGGGAATCTCATCCGGAAGGTTCGGATTCCAAGGCGTTTACTGCGGATAATACGGCTTTCAAGGAGGGTCTGGCAGCCCAGGGTGTGGTGATGGATGAGACGGGAAACCGTTTCAAGTTCATCCATCTGAACGGGGCCCACGCACCTTTTATCTATGACAAGGACGCCAATGTTATCGGGGTGGAACAGGGATCTTACCGTCAGAGCATGGAAGCTTCCATTACATTGGCAGCAAATTATATTCAGGCATTGAAAGACAGTGGTGCCTATGACAACACCGCTCTGATCGTAATGGCGGATCACGGATACAACGGCATGGGAGAAAAGGAAGAGGACTTTCTGCGGCAGGCAGCGCTGCTTCTGATCAAAGGAAGAAATGAACAGCACGATACCATGCAGATTTCAGAAGCACCCATCAGCTACGAAGACCTGCAGGAGGCGTATGTCCGACTGCTGGATGGCGCGCAGAGCGACGCGGTGTTTGACTGGAAAGAGGGAGATACCAGAGAGAGACGTTTTCTGGAATACGCTCCCGGCAGCGAGAAACACATGGTAGAATATCTCCAGAAAGGCCATGCACAGGATCTGACAACTATGGTGCCTACCGGAAGGGTGTTCGACCGGTAATAACTTTTCCTGCGATAGAAGCGGCGGGGATGATCCCGACTTCCGCAAAGCGGCTGTCAATGCTGTGGTTGCGGTTGTCGCCCAGGACAAAATATTCTCCGGGTGCAAGCGTCAGGGGAGCGGCGGCTTTGCCGGCATCCTCCATGAGAGAAAAGCCATCGGGGGTCGGTTGGGGAACCCCATTGACATAGAGGATTCCCTCTGTGATCTGTATCGTATCTCCCGGCAGGGCCACGATCCGCTTGACGATATCGCGTCCCAGCGTCTCGTGGCGGATGACAACGACATCGTTATAGTCCAGACAGTCCGGCAGACCGAATTTCTGAAGGAGGACCGGCTGCCCGGAGGTGTAGGTCGGTTCCATGGAAGAACCGTTTACAAAATACAGCTGTACCACGAAATGGGATACCAGATAACAGATACAGCCGATAAGCAATACAAAAAGCAGATAAGAACGGGTGCGATGATTCATAAGGGATCCTTTCCGGTTTGTTAAAATGCTGATAAAGATATCAAAATCTATCAGATAGCATACCACATTTCGGGTGGTAATAACAGAGAAGAGAAACAATAAGAGAAAAAGAGGTAAAAGTAATGAAAGTATTACTGGTAAACGGAAGCGGACATGCGAAGGGCTGTACCTACACAGCTCTGGAGGAAGTAGCGGGAGCACTGGAGAAAAACGGTATTGAGACGGAGATCATCCAGGTGGGTACACAGCCCATCGCCGGATGTATCGGCTGCAATGCCTGTCTGAAGAACGGAAAGTGTTTCCGGGAGGATGGCGTGAATGAATTTGTGGAAAAAGCGAAGACTGCAGACGGATTTGTCTTCGGATCTCCGGTGCATTATGCATCTGCTTCCGGTATGATCACTTCCTTCCTGGACAGAGCATTTTACGGCAAGAGCGCCCTGTTCCAGGGCAAGCCCGGTGCCTGCATCGTCAGCTGCAGACGCGGTGGGGCTTCCGCAGCCTTTGACCAGTTGAACAAATATTTTACCATCAACTGTATGCCGGTGGTATCCAGCCAGTATTGGAATCAGGTACACGGCAATACTCCCGAAGAGGTAAAACAGGATCTGGAAGGCATGCAGACCATGCGTACCCTGGGTAACAATATGGCATGGCTGCTCAAATGCATTGCCGCAGGAAAAGCTGCGGGCGTGGATTTCCCGGAGAGAGAACCGGCGCAGAAGACCAACTTTATTCGATAAGGAGACAGATGGATTATGGCAGAGTGGAATGGATTGGGAAGATATCCGGAGGATGCGGATGTGAATGATCGTCCGGAAGAGGGTACCCTGCTGGCCTATGTGGACGGAAGCTATCAGGATGCATTGAAAAAATACGGTTTCGGCTGTATTTTTATTCTTCCCGACGGACGCATCTATACAGAATACGGTAATGGTGACAATCCGGACTCTCTGAAACAGCGGAATGTCTCCGGTGAGATGCTGGGAGCCATGTATGCGGTGCGGTTTGCCTTAAACAGTGGCTTTACAGCCATAGAGATCCGTTATGATTATGAAGGAATCGAAAAATGGGTCACCGGAGCCTGGAAGAGCAAGAATGATCTGACGAAAAAATATGCCCAGACCATGCGGGGCTGGGGACAGAAGATCCGGATCCGCTTTACCAAGGTCCCGGCCCATTCCAAGGTGAAATACAACGAGCTGGCGGATGAGACCGCAAAGCTGGGGGTGGCAAACGGAAACGGTATTCCCAAAGTCAAAAGTCTCAGTGACTTCGAAGCGGCAGACGGTGTGGAAGCGTGAAAACATATACTTGCGGCCGTGTGTCTGTAGCCCGGAAGTTAAGGGCTTCGGAAAGGAATGAGGAATAGAATGCGTCTGAATAAATATCTGGCACAGTGCGGTGTATGTTCCCGAAGAGATGCGGATAAGCTGATCGAACAGGGAAAAGTACTGGTCAACGGTCAGGTGGCCGGAGTGGGACAACAGGTGGAAGAAACGGACACCGTGCAGGTGGGTAAGAAGATTCTGCAGGGAAAGCAGACACAGAAGGTACTGGCATTTTACAAGCCGGTGGGAGTGACCTGCACGGAGAGAGATCCTCATGCAGAGAAAAAGATCATGGATATGATCCGCTATCCGGAACGGCTGACCTATGCGGGACGTCTGGACAAAGATTCCGAAGGCCTGATCCTGCTCACCAATGATGGAGATCTGATCAATGCCATGATGCGGGGCGCCAACCGTCATGAAAAAGAATATATCGTAAAGACAGATAGGGAAATAACACCCGATTTTTTGGAGAAAATGGCGAAAGGTATTTATCTGAAAGATCTGGACATCACTACCAGAGAATGTGAGATTGAACAGATCGGAAAATTTACCTTCCGTATCGTTTTGACTCAGGGAGTCAACAGACAGATCCGGCGGATGTGTGAAGCCTGTGGATACCGGGTAAAAGCGCTGAAAAGAATCCGGATCATGAACATTCTGCTGGGGGATCTGAAGCCGGGAAAGTGGCGCGAGGTCACCGGAGAAGAGCTGGAACAGCTTCAAAGAGACACCGGAATGTTAAATCGCAATTAAATATATAAAGGCAGGAATACAAGATGCAGTCTTCCAAAATAGACCGGATCAAAGATCTGGTAGAACAACTGAATGCAGCTTCCGAAAGCTATTACGCCAAGGATCAGGAGATCATGAGCAACTACGAATACGACAAGCTCTATGATGAACTGGTGGAACTGGAAAAAGAGACAGGCGTTACCCTGGCCAACAGTCCTACGGTAAACGTAGGCTACGAAGCGGTGGATGAGCTTCCCAAGGAGCGCCATGAGAGTCCTATGCTGTCTCTGGGCAAGACGAAAAGCCGGGAAGAACTGCGGTACTGGCTGCAAGGCAATCCTGCAATTCTCAGCTGGAAACTGGACGGGTTGACCATTGTATTGACGTATCGTGAAGGAAAACTTGCAAAAGCGGTTACCCGTGGCAACGGCGAGATCGGTGAGGTCATTACAAATAACGCCCGTACTTTTAAGAATCTTCCGCTGAATATTTCCTATACCGGAGAACTGATCCTGCGGGGAGAAGCGGTGATCACCTACAGTGATTTTGAGAAGATCAACGGGGAGATCGCAGATGCAGAGGCAAAATACAAGAATCCCCGAAATCTGTGCAGCGGCTCTGTGAGGCAGCTCAACAATGAGATCACGGCCAGACGGAATGTCCGGTTTTTTGCTTTTACGCTGGTAAAGGCGGATGGTGTGGATTTTCATGATTCCAAAGAAGCCCAGTTTGCTTTTTTGCAGGAGCAGGGCTTTGCAGTGGTGGAACATGTGGCAGTAACGGAAGAGAACATTTTATCTGCCATTGAAGATTTTGAACACAAGATCGAGCACTACGATATTCCTTCCGACGGTCTGGTACTTACTTATGAAAGTATCAGCTACGGACAGTCCCTGGGCAGAACCGCGAAGTTCCCCAGAGATTCCATTGCTTTCAAATGGGCGGATGAACTGCGGGAGACTACATTGAAAGAGATCGAGTGGAGCGCCAGCCGTACCGGTCTGATCAATCCGGTAGCTATTTTTGAGCCGGTGGAACTGGAAGGCACAACGGTGAGCCGCGCTTCCGTGCATAATATCAGTATCATGAGATCCCTCAGACTGGGAATCGGAGACCATATCACGGTCTATAAGGCCAACATGATCATTCCCCAGATCGCTGAGAATCTGACAGGCAGTGATAATGTGGAGATTCCAAAGGTGTGTCCGGTGTGCGGACAGCCCACGGAGATCCGACAGATGAATGAGGTACAGTCTTTGTACTGCACCAATGAGAAATGCCCGGCCAAGGAGATCAAATCCTACACTCTGTTCGTCAGCAGAGATGCGCTGAATATTGACGGACTCTCCGAGGCAACATTGGAGAAGCTGATCGATCAGGGCTTTATCCATGAATATGCGGATCTGTTCCGGCTGGACCGTTACAAGGAGGTCATTACCGGAATGGAAGGATTCGGAGAAAAATCCTATCAGAATATGATGGACAGTATCGAGACTGCAAGACATACCACGCTGCCCCGGTTGATCTACGGACTGGGGATCGCAGGAATCGGCGTGGCCAATGCCAAGGTGCTGTGCCGGTATTTTGATTACGATCTGGAACGAATGCAGGCAGCGGACGAAGAAACACTGAGTGCCATTCCCGGTGTGGGAGAGGTGCTGGCATCTACATTTACGGATTATATGCGGGATGCGGAAAATCTGGAGAAAATAGCTCATCTGAAGGAAATCCTGACGATAGAGACACCACAGATCGATGAGAGTGCACAGACACTGGCAGGAATGTCCTTCGTGGTGACGGGAAGCCTGAACCATTATGCCAGCCGGAATGATCTGAAAGAGGTCATTGAGGAAAAAGGCGGCAAGGTGACCGGAAGTGTCACCGGCAAGACCACCTGCCTGATCAACAATGATATTACATCTACATCATCGAAAAATAAAAAAGCAAAAGAATTACAGGTTCCCATTCTGACAGAAGAGGAATTTCTGAGAACCTATAATATTCCTTACGAGGAATAAGCAAGAAAGACCCGGAGGAAAATAAAATGCCTATCAAAACACAAAATGATCTGCCTGCCAAAGAGATACTGGAAAATGAAAATATATTCGTCATGGACGAATTTCGTGCGGTACATCAGGACATGCGTCCCCTGCAGGTACTGATCCTGAACAATATGCCGGTAAAGCAGGATACGGAGCTGCAGCTGCTGCGGGCGTTGTCAAATACACCGCTGCAGGTGGATGTCACTTTCATGAACACCAAGACCCACGTGTCACTGAATACCCCGGCCAGCCATCTGAACAAATTTTACACTACCTTTGATGAGATCAGGGATCGTAAATTCGATGGACTGATCGTTACCGGAGCACCGGTGGAGGATATTACCTTCGAGGAAGTGGATTACTGGGAGGAGACCTGCCAGATCCTGGACTGGGCGGAGACCCATGTGACCTCCACCTTACATATCTGCTGGGCGGCACAGGCCGGATTCTATCATTATTACGGAATCAACAAGAGACAATTGCCCCAGAAGCTGTTCGGCGTCTATGCGCATAAGGTATCCAACCGGAAAGTTCCGTTGGTCCGGGGATTTGATGATATTTTCATGGCTCCGCACAGCCGTCATACCGAGACTCCGTTGGAGGCCATTCATGCCTGTAAGGATCTGACGATCCTGGCAGAATCGGAGAAGGCCGGCGTATTCCTGGCAATGGCGGAAGAGGGCAAAAAGATTTTTGTAGCGGGCCATCCCGAATATGACCGTTATACACTGGACAACGAATATCATAGAGATCTGGACAAAGGACTGCCCATTCAGATCCCCTATAATTATTACCCGGACGATGACCCGGAGCAGAGACCTCTGTTACAGTGGAGATCTCATTGTAACAACCTTTACAGCAACTGGCTCAATTACTATGTATACCAGACAACACCATATGACTTAACGGAAATTCGATAATTTCGATAGAAACAGGACGATGGTCATGGAGAATGGAAAAAAGAAAGGAAGCAGAAGATGAATCAGACACTGACAAGAAAACAATTTGATATTTTATCGATACTGGCAGAGGAAAAAGGTACTTTATCCCAGAGACAGCTGGGAGAAAAGAGCGGACACTCTCTGGGAACGGTCAACCGTGTCATGCAGGAACTGACCGAATTACAGTATGTGACAGAGGGAGAGATCACAGGTGCCGGAATCTCCGCACTGGAGCCTTACCGTGCAAAGCGCGCCATCTTTATTGCAGCCGGATTCGGCAGCCGGCTGGTGCCCATTACCTTTAACACCCCGAAACCACTGGTACGTGTGCATGGACAGCGTATTATTGACGGACTGATCGATGCCTGTCTGGATGCCGGGATTAATGAAATCTATATTGTCCGGGGGTATCTGGCAGAGCAGTTTGATCAGCTGCTGTACAAATATCCCATGATCAGATTCCTGGAAAATCCGGTTTACAATGAAGCTAACAATATTTCCTCCGCCATGGTGGCCAGATACATGCTTTCCAATGCCTATGTCTTCGAGGCGGATCTGTTGATCTCCAATCCGAAGATCATTACCAAGTATCATTACACCTCTGATTTCCTGGCTATTAAAAAGGACAGAACCGATGATTGGTGCTTCATAGTGAAGGACGGCGTCATCGTAGAGGAGAAGGTCGGCGGACTGGATTGCTGGCAGATGGTGGGAATCTCTTACTGGAACGAAGAGGATGGACACAAGCTGTCAGACGATATCAAGATGACCTATGAGCAACCCGGCGGAAAAGAGCGCTACTGGGAGCAGGTGCCTCTGGTATTCTGCAAGAAGCATTATAAGGTAGAAGTACGTGAATGCCAGGAAAATGACATTATCGAGATCGATACTTTCCGGGAACTGAAAGCCATCGACAAGACGTATGATGTTTAAGGAAAAATAAGTATTGCTATTTTGTGCGAATGGTATTATGATATGTTCATATTTAACACAAAGTGTCTGCGAATGGAACGCAGACATTTTGTGTACTTATTTTAGCCGAAAACCTATGAAAACCGTTCAAAGAATTAAAACATATCATAAATTAATGAACGATTGGGAAAAGAACGTGAACAAAAAAAGGAGGAATCCCATAATGGAGCAGTTGATACAAAAACCTGTCAAAAGAAATATTTTATTGAATCCCGGACCGTCTACCACCACTGATACCGTAAAATACGCACAGGTCGTGCCGGACATCTGTCCCAGAGAGAAAGAATTCGGCGGATTGATGAAGGGGCTCAGAGAAGACCTTGTAAAAATTGTGCATGGAGACTTGGAAAAGTATACCAGCGTCCTGTTCTGTGGATCCGGCACCATCAATATTGATGCCTGCATCAGCTCCCTGCTGCCGGAGGGCGGCAAAGTACTGGTGGTGGATAACGGAGCCTACAGCACCAGAGCTGTGGAAGTATGCCAGTATTACGGACTTCCCTATATTGACCTGAAATTCCCGGTGGACGAACTGCCAGACTTAGAAAAAGTGGAGCAGACTCTGAGAGAGAATCCGGACATTGCCCTGGTACATACCACTCATAACGAGACCGGCACCGGCATTCTCAATCCGATCCGTGAGATCGGAGCCCTTGCTCATAAATATCATGCTGTCTTTACCGTGGATACCACCTCTACTTACGCCATGCGTCCCATTCATATAGAAGAAGACAATATTGACTTCTGTATGGCTTCCGCCCAGAAGGGGCTCATGGCCATGACGGGACTATCCTTTGTGGTAGGCAGCCGGGCAATTCTGGAGGCTTCGAAGGAATATCCGAAACGTTCCTATTACTGTAACCTGTATCAGCAGTATGATTTCTTCCAGAGAACCGGGGAGATGCATTTTACTCCGCCGGTACAGACAATCTACGCTACGATCCAGGCATTGAAGGAATACTGGGCAGAGGGAGAGGAAGCCAAGTGGGCGAGACACACCAGAGTCTTCGAAGCTATCCATGAGGGACTGGATGCACTGGGATTCCACGATGTGATCCGCAGAGAATGGCAGTCGGGACTGGTTGTGTCTGTGAAGTATCCCGATGATCCAAACTGGAATTTTGAAAAAGTACATGATTATTGCTATGAGCGGGGATTTACCATTTACCCCGGCAAAATCTCTACTACCAATACCTTCCGCCTGTGTGCACTGGGTGCGATTGACAGACCGGATATCGAAGCCTTTTTCAAAGTGTTCAGAGAAGCACTGGAAGTCAATAAAATTCAGATTCCGGCAAAATATAAGGAGGCATAGGATCAAATGAAGCGAGTATATACCTGTTTCTGTACGGATGTCATTCATGAGGGGCACCGCAATATCATCAGAGAAGCCGGAAAATACGGCGAACTGACCATCGGCGTCTTAAGTGATGCGGCAATGATCCGTTTTAACCGTTTTCCCACCATCAGCTTCGAGGAGCGTATGCAGTTAGTAAAAGATATCCCGGAAGTCAGCAATGTGGTCGTGCAGGATGATGTAATGTATGATAAGGTCATTGAAGAATTGCGCCCTGACTACGTGATCCATGGGGATAACTGGCAGGAGGGAGCTTTGAAGGCTATCCGTGACAACGTGGAAGGACTGCTGAAGACATACGGCGGTGAGATCATAGACGTCCCTTATACATATAATGAAGAAGTAAAAAGAATTGATACGAGGATCAAGGAAAAGCTGGCCATGCCGGAATACCGCAGAAAGCGCCTGCGCCAGCTCATTGAGATCCGCCCCATTGTCAAAGCATTGGAGGTTCACAGCGGCCTGACCGGACTGATCGCAGAGAAGACCATCGTGGAGCATGATGGTGAGCTGGACCAGTTCGACGCCATGTGGATCAGCTCTCTGTGCGATTCCACGGCGAAGGGCAAGCCGGATATCGAGCTGGTGGACATGACTTCCCGTTTCCGTACCATTGATGACGTGACGGAAGTGACCACGAAGCCCATTATTTTTGACGGAGATACCGGCGGACTGACGGAGCATTTCGTATACACAGTGAGAACACTGGAAAAAATGGGTGTTTCCGCCATCATTATTGAGGACAAGACCGGACTTAAGAAAAATTCCCTCTTCGGAAACGATGTGGTGCAGACCCAGGACAGCATCGAGAATTTCAGTGCCAAGATCGCAGCCGGCAAAAAGGCACAGCTGACGGATGATTTCATGATCATTGCCAGAATCGAAAGCCTGATCCTGGAGCGAGGCATGGAAGATGCACTGAACCGTGCCAGAGCTTTCGTAGCAGCGGGAGCGGATGGCATCATGATCCACAGCCGTAAGAAATCCCCGGATGAGATTCTGGAATTCTGTGATAAATTCCGGGCAGAGGATTCGAAGACACCTATCGTGGTGGTGCCGTCTTCCTTTAACAGCATTACGGAAAACGAACTGGCCGCCCACGGCGTCAATATCGTGATCTATGCGAACCAGCTGACCAGAAGTGCCTTCCCCGCCATGCAGCAGACCGCCGAGGACATCCTGCGGTATCACAGGGCACAGGAAGTGGACAGCAGACTGATGCCGATCAAAGATATTATAACTTTAATAGACGAAATTTAACTGACAGGGGCAGGAAAGGAATACTTACATGAAAGCAGAAAACTTTGCGAAAATTTTAAATGCGGACTTTTATACCGGGGTACCGGATTCCCAGCTGAAAGCCCTCTGCAATTACCTGATGCACACCTATGGGATCGATCCGAAGCATCATGTGATCGCGGCGAACGAAGGCAACTGTACGGCACTGGCCGCCGGCTATCATCTGGCTACCGGCAAAGTCCCGGTAGTATACATGCAGAACAGCGGAGAAGGCAATATCATCAACCCCGTGGCATCCCTGCTGAACGATAAAGTCTATGCCATCCCCATGATCTTCGTCATCGGCTGGCGCGGTGAGCCTGGGATCCACGACGAACCCCAGCATATCTACCAGGGTGAAGTGACCCTGAAATTGCTGGAGGATATGGGAATCCGCTATTTTGTCATAGGAAAAGACACAACGGAAGAGGAAGTAAGTGCTGCCATGCAGGAGTTCCGCAAGGAGCTGGATCGTGGTGAGGATGTAGCGTTCGTGATCCGGAAGGGTGCCCTCAGTTATGAGGAAAAGGTGGAGTACTGCAACGACAATCCCATGATCCGGGAAGAGATCATCCGCCACATCGTGCAGGCTTCCGGCGAGGATCCCATTGTAAGCACCACGGGCAAAGCCAGCAGAGAACTGTTCGAGATCAGAGAACACAACGGACAGAGCCACAAGTATGATTTCCTGACCGTAGGTTCCATGGGACACAGCAGCAGTATCGCCCTGGGTGTGGCAGTACAGAAGCCCGGTACGAAGGTATGGTGCGTGGACGGTGACGGCGCAGTGCTGATGCACATGGGTTCCATGGCGGTACTGGGCAGTACGGCACCTGAAAATATGGTACACATCGTCATCAATAACGGTGCCCATGAGACCGTGGGCGGTATGCCTACCGTGGCAGCCGATATTGATCTTGTCTCCATTGCAAAGGCCTGCGGTTATCCCCATGCAGTATCCGTTACCACCTATGAGGAACTGGACCGGGAACTGACCGCTGCAAAAGAGAGAGAGACCCTGACCTTTATCGAAGTAAAATGTGGTATCGGAGCAAGGGAAGATCTCGGAAGACCCACCACCACGGCACTGGAGAACAAGCAGAACTTCATGGAATATCTGAAAAATCTGGGTTAAATTTTGTTGACAGTAATAAAAAAGAAATGTAATATAACAGATATAGAAAAGTCATGTCGAATAATGCTCTAGGATGTAAGTTTCTCAGAAGATGAGTAGAACAAATTCCTGGGGCATTTTTTGCTAGTGAAAGTCAGATTGTGTATTGACACGATTAAAAGGGGCGAAAATGGGAAACTTACAATATCGGAAGGTCACGAGAGAAGTGGAAGATACTTCTTTTACATGTGGTATTCCATCCATAGATGAATATGTGAAAAATTCATATTATCCTACCATAGTACAGCATGCATATGGTTATAGTATAAGTGGCAGGGGGATTGTTCTTGGATATTATATGATAATGTTCCGAGAGATAGAATTAGATGATTTTCCGCCGGAGATAGCAGACTATGATCCGGAAATTAAGGACCGGAAAGTATCGGCTGTTCATATTCGCTATATAGCAATAGATGAAAAATATCAACATAATAGGATTGGTACGGCTGCAATTCAGACAATAATAAAAAGTGTGAAGATGTTGGCAGCTAACTGGCCAATTCGGGTAATTACGATAGATGCCAGAGAAGATCTGGTTACATGGTATGAAAAACTTGGCTTTCGTAAAATGGTTTATAATACACCGGGCCAGGATGGCATTACGGTTTCAATGTTTTTGGATTGTATGCAGAAAAAAGATGAATTTATGGAATACATAGACAGTATATATGAATAGGAGGGAAAATATATGAATGGTGAAAGAGTTGGAGACATTGTACTACATGGCAACGATGCCATTCGATTTGCGTATATGCTTTATCACCCGACGGAAGAGGAATTATTATACAACAGGAGCGTTCTGGAACGGATTGATAATAATATTACAATCACGGAAAGAGATAATGGGTATGATGCGGAAATTAAGGATCTGGATTTAAACTTTTTAGAAGAAAAGCCACAATGCAGTCTGGATAACATAGAGGTTACATGGACAATCAATATTCAAAAAGAAGAATTTTTCTATTCAAACAGCAGTAATGAAAATCAGGTGCAGATGGTAGTGGATACGCAGAAAACACCGATATATGAAAAAACAACAAGTGATGGAATGAGCTTGGTGGCTGCATAGGAGGAAATATGGAAAGTGCATTTCAGTTTAGTAATCCATCATTGACAAAAATGGAATTTTGTATCAACGAAGATTTTGAAAACAGCTGGGATAAAGAAGTAAAGATTGCAGTGAACATGGGAATTCAGATTGACAGAAGTTCAACTGATAACAATGCAAGAGTCAGTCTGACCCTGGAAATTGGAAAAAAGGATTCATCAGATCCGTTCTATGTGTGTGCAACAGAAATGGCGGAATTCAGATGGCCGGATAGTCTGAATTTGGAAATGGTAGAAAAATTGCTGAATCAAAATGCTCCTTCCTTGCTGCTAGGGTATTTAAGACCTATTATTTCGCAGATTACGGCAGCATCGCCGTATAATGCCTATAATTTACCATTTATAGATTTTTCAGAGAAATAAGATGATGTATCGTGCACTTTTTGCACAGTTATTTTTCATAAAAGAATGAAAATTTATCTATATAAAAGGCTGCCTGTATGGTAAAATACATACCATACAAGCAGCTTTTCATATATTACAAAAGCAGAAAGAATGAGGGAGTACATATGGAAATTAACATTGGTATTATCGCAATTATTGTATTGGCCATTGCCATCCTGGCCATCCTGGCATCCGGTTATGTGAAGGCGTCACCGAACAAAGCCTACATCATTTCCGGTATCAAGAGAGAACCTAAGGTTCTGATCGGTCGTGCAGGCATCAAGATTCCTTTTCTGGAGAAGAAGGATGAGCTGATCCTGAAGCAGATCAGTATCGACATCAAGACCAACGGTTATATCCCCACCAAGGATTTCATCGGTGTGGATATCGACGCTGTGGCTAAGGTCAGAGTCCTGACCCAGAGAGATGTCACTGTGAATGCAAAAGGGGAAGTTGTGGCAGGCGCCGATCCGAACAAGAGAATCACCACCGAGATGGCTAACGCAGCCATGAAGAACTTCCTGAACATGAACGAAGATCAGATCCGCGATGCACTGACCGATTCCTTACAGGGTAACATGCGTGAGATCATCGGTACCCAGTGCCTGAAGGAACTGTGTAATGACCGCAAGACTTTCGGTGATGAGGTACAGGCAAAGGCGCAGAAGGATATGAATGCCCTGGGTATCTGGATCGAGTCCTGTAACATCCAGAAGATCGAGGATGAGAACAACCTGATCACTGCTTTGGGACAGGATAACATGTCCCAGATCCAGAAGGACGCTTCCGTAGCAAAGGCACAGGCAGACAGAGATGTGGCCATCGCCAGAGCACAGGCACAGAAGGATGCCAATGATGCACAGGTCATCGCAGAGACCGAGATCGCCCAGAAGCAGACTGAGCTGGCGATCAAGAAGGCAGAGCTGAAGAAAGAGTCCGATATCAAGAAGGCAGAAGCTGACGCAGCATATAAGATCCAGGAAGAGGAACAGCGTAAGACCGTGGAGATCACCACAGCGAATGCGAACCTGGCCCGTCAGGAGAAGGAACTGGAATTAAAGGAGAGAGAAGTATCCATCAAGGAGAAAGCTCTGGAAGCTGAGGTCAAGAAGACCGCAGAAGCAAACAAATACGCAGCACAGCAGAAGGCAGATGCCGAGCAGTATGAGAGACAGAAGAGAGCGGAGGCCGAACTCTTCGAGATCCAGAGACAGGCAGAGGCTGAGAAAGCAAAGTCCGAGGCAGAGAGATTCGCCAAGGAGCAGGCGGCAGAGGCAGTCAAGGCAGCAGGCCTGGCAGAGGCAGCAGCCGTAGCAGCCAAAGGTAAAGCAGAAGCAGAAGCTATCCAGGCGAAGGCAGAGGCAGAGGCAGCCGGTATCCTGAAAAAGGCAGAAGCTATGAAGCAGTACGGCGATGCTGCAAGACAGCAGATGGAGCTGGATACTTTGAAAGTATACTTCGAGCAGCTGCCAAAGATCGCAGAGGCAGTGGCCAAGGGCTACACCAATGTAGAATCCATCAAGATGTTCGGTGGCGATTCCAGCAAGCTGGCAGGGGACATCATGACCACCGTGACCCAGGTTACCGATGGTATCAAGGAGTCTACCGGACTGGACATCAATGAGATGCTGGCTAAGGGATTTGCGAAGGAAACAAAGTCTGAAGAGACTGGTTCTACAGCAAATGCCGATTACCATGAGGTAAAGCCGGAATAATACTTGCGATAAGCGACAGAATGTCATAAACTGAGGGTACAGAGACAAAATAAAAGTCTCTGTACCCTCTTGCTTTTGCGGGTGGGGTATGAAGATGAAAATGGAAAAGGAAGAAAAGATGACAACAGCAGATCCGAAGGCAACAAAAGAAACAGTAGAATTATGGAATTATCTTCATACTGTAGCGGGAAAGCAGATCATCACCGGGCAGCATACCCAGACCATTCCCTGCGAAGAGATAGATTACATCAGGCAGGTCACCGGAAAGGAACCGAAGCTGCGGGGCTTTGAACTGCTGGCGTATTCTCCGAATATCAATTATGAAGATGCTTCCCCGGAATGCATCCAGGAAGTGGAAGAAAATAAGGGGACCGTGGAGACGGCATTGCAATGGGCCAGAAAACAGCAGGAAGCCGGAAATGGTGGTATTCTCACCTTTACCTTTCACTGGTTCTCGCCTCTGGAAGGCAGAGACAAGAGTTTCTATACCGAACACACGGATTTTGATGCAAAGGAAGTATTGAAAGAGGGAACCCCAGAGAGAGCGGCATTCTATCATGACATGGATGTGATTGCGGAGATCCTGCGGCGCTTTCAGGAAGAGCGGATTCCCATTCTCTGGCGCCCGTTCCATGAATCCTACGGTACCTGGTTCTGGTGGGGAGCGCAGGGCCCGGAAGTGGCGAGAAACCTGTATCACCTGATGTTCGATTACTACACAGGTGAGAAAGACCTGCACAACCTTCTCTGGGTATGGAACAGCGACGTACCGGAAGCCTATCCCGGGGATTCTTACGTGGATGTGGTGTCCATGGATGTCTACCTCCCGGAATACCTGCCTACGGACTATGCGGAGACCTACAAAAAGCTGGTGACCGCAACCTCCCGGAACAAGATTACCGCACTGGCAGAGATCGGTTACCTCCCGGACATAGAACTTCTGCAAAAAAGCAGAATCCCCTGGGCTTACTACATGACCTGGTCCAAGGAATTCTGCATCGGCGAAAAATATAACAGCGTAGAAAATCTGAAGAAAATGTACGACAGTGAATACGCGGTGACTTTGTGATACGGTCACATTTGCACTTGTTGCAGTTTGGCAATGAGAGCGTCCTTTAGAACTTTGGAATAATTGATACCGCAATTATCACAGGCAGTGTTTAACCACGCCGGAATAGTCAGTGTCTTCTTAACAGCCCTGTCATCATAAGCACGGGCATAATTATCCAAATTCACACAGATTAGATTTATTAATGCAGTGGGATCATCTGATTTCACTGCATTAATTGCAGTAGGGGCGGGGAGAGCATCGCCGTCTCTCAGAGAAGTAAACAGATATTGTGCACATGCTTCCTGTGCCATGGCAAAGGCATCTGCAAGACTGTCACCATAGGTGGCGAGATCATTAAGATCGGGAAAAATGACAGAGTATTTCCCATTCGCTTCCGGGTAAAAAATAGCCGGATATATATAATTCATAAGATCACTCCTTTCAGAGGCTGTTCCATATTATTTTAGTCCAGCCTGTTTAAAGGATGATTCGCTCTAATTCGCGAAAACGCATGGATTATCTCTCCTTTCTTAAGGCAACACGTATAATACGTGAAGTCAATAAATGTTGGGAAAATTCGCCGAAGAATTGGCGTATTTAGAAACTTTCAAAATAAAATGAAATAATTGTACTGTGTAACAGGAAAGAAAGTAACAAAAATGTTTTTCTCAGAAATTGGAACAAAAGTACTAAAAACAATTTACATAAATCTAAAATATGCTATAATATTTCCGTATTGAGACAAAATATTTGTGAGTTGTAGCCAAAAAACACTACAATTTCACACATATTTCCAATTATCGACAAAAGCAATGGGTGAGAGAGTTTATGGAAACAGGCAGAAAAAAAGTCCGTTTAGGTGAATTATTGGTAAACAGTGGGGTGATCACGGCAGAGCAGCTGCAGCAGGCACTGGACAACCCCAATCGTCAGGGCAAGAAGCTGGGAGAATTCCTGGTAGATGAAGGCATCGTATCGGAGGATGATCTGGCGAAGGCACTGAGCCGCCAGCTGGATCTGGATATGATCGATCTCCAGAGCGTCAATGTGGACAAGGAAGTACTGAATCTGGTACCGGTCAACGTCCTGAAGAAGAACAAGATATTCCCCTTCGCCTACAAAGAAAATAACTTCAACGTTCTCATGGTCGCCATGGCGGATCCCCTGGATTACAACGCCATCGATGACATCAACATCATCACCAACTTCCAGGTAGAGCCCGTAGTAGCCACCACCCGCAGCATCATGCTGGCCATCGATAAATATTTCGGTCAGGAGGAAGTAACCGAGGCACTGGCGGCCTACGCCAAAGAGAAGAAACTGGACGTGGTGGAAGACATCGCCACGGAGGAGAACATCAACAGTTCCCCTATCGTAATGCTGGTAAAGGATATGATCGAAAAAGCAGTCCGCCAGCGTGCGTCCGATATCCATATCGAACCCATGGAAAATATCATCCGTGTCCGTTACCGTATCGACGGTGCATTGTATGAGAGAGCGAGATACGGTGTCAATGTATTGTCTGCCATCATCGCCCGTATTAAGATCATCGGCGGCATGGATATCTCCGAGAAGAGAAAGCCGCAGGACGGCCGTATCACCCAGGTGGTAGACCGTGTGGAATACGATATCCGTGTATCCATCCTGCCTACCGTATACGGGGAAAAAGTCGTAATGCGTCTTGCAGCGAAGAGTGCACTGAACCGCGACAAGAGCCAGTTAGGCTTCAAACCCTACGAATTAAAACAGTTTGACTACATTCTGAAAAATCCTCACGGTATCATCCTGGTAACCGGACCTACCGGAAGTGGTAAGTCCACCACCCTGTATACCGCACTGAGCGAACTGAATAAAGAAGACGTGAACATCATCACCGTAGAAGATCCTGTCGAGGCAAATATCGACGGCATCAATCAGGTACAGGTCAACACCAAGGCAGACCTCACCTTCGCGACGGCACTGCGTTCCATCCTGCGACAGGACCCGGATATCATCATGATCGGTGAGATCCGAGACCAGGAGACCGCCAGCATTGCCGTACAGGCGTCCATCACCGGACACCTGGTGGTAAGTACCCTGCATACCAATTCCTCCGCCAGCACCATCACCCGTCTGGAGGATATGGGCATCGAATCCTACCTGATCGCAGATTCCGTCATCGGCGTTATCGCCCAGCGACTGGTACGCAGACTCTGTCCTTTCTGTAAAAAGCCGAAGCAGGCCACCAGGGATGAAAAAGAGTTCATGGGCATGAGGGAAGAGGAAGATGTAACCATCTACGAGCCCTGTGGATGCAGCAAATGCGACAATACCGGCTTCAAAGGCCGTATCGGTGTCTATGAGATCATGCAGATCACTCCGAAACTGAAAACCATTATCAGCAAGCGGGAGGGTGCCGATATCTTAAAGGAAGAAGCATTAAAAGAAGGAATGCATACCCTGCGTATGAGTGCCACGGACTACGTACTGGATGGCACCACCTCCTTCTCCGAGATGGTAAAGGTATCATTTGACGTATAATTCTATAAAAACCGCAAGATTTTATAGAAATTTATCAAAATTTATAAAAATTTTTCAAAAACCTGGGCCTTTCTAGGACCGGGGTCCGTCTTACATAGTTGGGGAGACAGTTAAAGATAGAGACGTAATTGGAGGGAAGGCACATGGCAACCTATGGCTACAAGGCCATCACAAAGGCTGGAAAAGAAGTAAAGGGAAGTTTGGAAGCGGATAACAAGGATCTGGCAATGGCAGAACTGAGAAGGCAGGAACTGACCGTTATCGATCTGGGAGAACAGAGCTTCCTGACGAAAGACATCGACATCCAGATCGGCGGATGGCCCAAGGCCAGGGATCTAAGCGTCATGTGCCGCCAGTTCGTCAGCATGACCAAAGCGGGCGTCAGTATCCTCGAATCCCTGAAAATGCTCTGCGAGCAGACAGAGAACAAGAGATTACAGGATGCACTGAAGGAAGTCCGCATCAGCGTGGAAAAGGGTGAGACCCTGGCAGACTCCCTGGCAGAGCACCCGAAGGTATTCCCGGGGATTATGGTGAACATGGTGGCTGCGGGTGAGGCATCCGGTAGCCTGGAAACGGCAATGGATCGTGTGGCTACACAGTTGGAAAAGTCACATAAGACACAGGCGATGGTAAAAAAAGCAATGATTTACCCTATTGCGGTGTGTATCGTTGCAATTATTGTTACGATTGTAATGTTGGTAAAAGTTATTCCTTCCTATGAAGATATGTTTACACAAATAGGTGGAGAATTACCTTGGATCACACAGTTTTATGTAAATTTAAGCCACGGTATCATGGATTATTGGTTTATCATTATTCCTGTAATTGTGGCAATTGTTTTTGCAATCAGAGCATTTGCCAAAACGGATGCAGGAAAGCATTTGTTTGGAAAGATTGCATTGAAAATCCCTATTTTCAGTAACTTGACGACAAAGTCGGCAGCATCCATGATGGCACGTACATTAAGCACATTAATGGGAGCAGGTGTTCCTCTGATTGAAGCAGTAGACATCGTTTCCGGTGTTATGAGCAATGTATATTTCAAAGAGGCATTACAAGATGCAAAAGAAGAAATTACGATAGGTATGCCGTTATCAAGGCCATTGCAAGACAGCGGTTTGTTTCCTCCGATGGTATATCAGATGATAAGAATCGGTGAGGAATCCGGTAATACCGAAGAAATGTTGGACAAACTTGCTGACTACTATGAAGAAGAAGTGGAAATGGCAGTCCAATCCTTAATGGCTGCTATGGAACCTATGATTATTATTGTATTGGCAATCGTAGTTGGCGGATTGATTGCAGCTTGTATGATGCCTATGATGTCAATGTACGATGCACTGGATTCCTTATAATTAAATAATTAAATTTGGATTATCCGTTCTGTGTAGGGACAGAACGATAATTAATAAATGGGGCGGAAAACTTACTACCCTGAAATTAAAAAACACATAAAAAGGAGAATGTTATTATGAACAAGAAACAGAAGAGTTTAACAAACAAAGGTTTCTCCCTGGTAGAGCTGATCATCGTTATCGCTATTATGGCAGTTCTGATCGGTGTGCTGGCACCTCAGTATCTGAAGTATGTAGAGAGCTCCAGACTTCAGAAAGATAATCAGGCAATTGCAGAAATTGCAAACTCCATTAAAATCGCTATGGCCGATGAGACCATTAATGGCACTATTGCTAACGGCAATAATGAGACATTTACTGTTGACTCAGGAACCACGACTTATACATTTGGAGGATCTGGAGCAAGTGCTTTATCAACAGAACTTAGCACTGTTGTAGGAACTAGTGTTGAATTGACATCAAACACGTATTCTTCTGCAACACCTAGTATTGTTGTTGCTAAAGATGCCAACGGAATGGTTTCTGTTTATGCCATTGGATATAAGGCATCAACTTCTGCAGCGGCTAGCACGGCATCTGATCCTCAGATCTTCTAATAATATTTTGAAAGGTAACTGACATGCTCCCTACAATTTTACTCTACATAGTCGTATTCCTTTATGGAATCGTAATCGGTAGCTTCCTTAATGTGTTGATCTACCGTATTCCGAAAAAAGAGAATATTGTAACGACCAGGTCTCACTGCATGAACTGCGGTTACCAGCTGCGGTGGTACGACCTCGTACCGCTGTTCAGCTACCTGACATTGGGAGGCAGATGTCGGAAATGTAAGGCACACATCTCCGTTCAGTACCCCGTCATCGAGGCACTGAACGGAGTGCTGTACCTGCTCGTATTCTGGAAGTATGGGATGAGCGTGGATTCCCTAGTCTACTGCTTGTTGTTTAGTACACTTCTTGCTTTAAGTGTGATTGATTTCAGAACATATGAGATCCCTGTGGGATTTAACTTATTTATACTGACACTGGGGCTGATCCATGGAATCTTCCACTATACACAGTGGCTGGATTTCCTGATCGGCTTTCTGTGTGTCAGTGTATTTTTACTTATTCTGTATTACGCTACCGGTGGCAGAGCCATTGGCGGCGGTGATGTGAAGCTGATGGCGGTCTGTGGACTGTTGCTCGGCTGGAAATTGATTATTTTCGCATTTTTACTGGGATGTATCATTGGTTCCGTGATCCATCTGATCCGTATGAAAGTAAGCGGCGAAGGACATGTCCTCGCCATGGGACCGTATCTCTCCGCAGGGGTGGCAATCGCTGTCCTGTGGGGTAATGAATTCTTACAGTGGTATCTGAATTTTTACTTATAAAAGATATCTGCATTTCGAACATGATTTCAGAAAGTTCTTCAAAGATTCTGCGATGGCGGAAGGCTTTTGAAATACGATAAATACCGGGAAGAGGAAGGGTAGAAATATGGCAATGAACAATCGCGTATTGAGTATTGAGATCGGCAACTCTTTTACGAAGATCTGCGAGATGGACTACAAGGTGAAGAAGCCGAAGGTCTACAAGGTATTGACGGTGGAGACACCGGAAGGCATCGTGGTGGATGGTATGCTGCAGCCAACACAGGAGTACGCAGACCATCTGGTGAATGCACTGGCGACGAATGGCATCCGCACGAAGAAAGTGATCTTTACCATTTCTTCTACCAGAGTGGCAAGCCGTGAGGTACAGATTCCCAACGTTAAGGCGAGTAAGATCGAGGCACTGGTGAAGACCAACGCCAATGAATATTTCCCGGTGGATCTGACCCAGTATGAGATCGGACATTATCTGGCCGGAGGACTGACCGAGAACGGGAAGCTGCGTGTCATGGCACTGGCGGTGCCCAAGGCACTGTTAGACAGCTATTATCAGCTGGCGCAGATGTGCGGCTGGGAGGTGGAGTGCTTCGACTACAGCAGCAACAGCTTATACCAGATTCTCCGCGATGAGAAGTCCGAAAAAGTTACCATGGTCATCAAAATCGATGAGAACAGCACCATTGTGACCGTGCTTTCCGCCGGTAAGGTGTTATTACAGAGAACGGTGGCTTACGGTGTGCAGGATGCTATTGATACTATGATCGCTTCCGGAGCCTATGCCGTGAACGATCCCATGAGTGCGGTAGAACGTTTCCAGAAGAAAACATGTCTGAATAGAGTGCTCCATCCGGGAGACAAAGTCTGGGAAGAAAATGCCGGACGCTGGGAAGATGAGGATGCCGGTAATGTGGAGGTCACAGCAGCAAGACAGAAAATCACCGCTTCCCTGGAGCCTCTGATCGTGGGTGTGAGTCGTGTCATTGACTTCTATGATTCCAGGAACAGTGAAAATCCCATTGAAAAGTCCTATGTTACCGGTCTGGGCGGCAGCTTCAGCGGCATGAGCAAGCTGTTCACCAACTGTCTGGAGCGCAAGGTACATACCCTGTCCGAGATGGATGACAAGATCGGCATGAGCAAGGCCATCCGTTCCACCAGACCCGCAGCCTATATTTCCTGTCTGGGTGCGGTGCTCGCCCCTGTGGGACTGATTGACAAGAGCACCCAGAAGTCCAAGGGACTGACCGTGGTCAGCGGCACGAATTATACCTTCGTCAGTGTGGCGGTACTGGTGTTGGGAGTGATCCTGTCCATCGCCATGGCAGCCACCTCTGTGACCAGATATCTGGGAAATGTGGCGCAGAATGTGTATCTGCAGAACCGGGTACAGGAGCTGCAGCCGGCACAGGCAGTATACAACGATTATCTGGCGGCAGAAGCCCAGTATGATAAATACACATATTTATATGCTTATACCCAGACTCCCAATGAGAATCTGGTGGAGTTCATCAATGAGTTGGAACAGATACTGCCGGACAGCTTCTATACCAACAGCTTCAGTTCCGACCAGACCGGCATCAGCATGTCAGTGACGGTGGAAGGCAAAGCGGCGGCAGCCAGAACGATTCTGAACATCCGTAACATGAAGAGCATTGATGATGTAGAGATCAGCAATATTACGGACAGCAAGGACGAGACCGGCAAATCTGCGGTGACATTTTCCATCACCGGAAGCTATAAGGATCTGACGGACGAGACCGAAGAGAGCGGTGAGGCGCAGGCCGATACCCAGACAGCACAGTAGGAGGCAGCGGAAGATGAAGGTTAAAAAGAGTGAAATTCAGCTTTTGATCGCAGTGATCGGTGTTCTTATTGCTGTGTGTACGTATTTTCTGGTATATTCCAAATTTAATGAAAAATCAGATGCTCTTGAGGCGGAGAATTCCACTTTGTCATCCCAGGTGGCAACGCTGGAGATATTAGATCAGCGTAAGGCGGACTACATTGAGGCTACTGAGAAGATGCAGTCCTATATCACGAATTTTGAGAACCGTTTCCCGGCAGATATCTTACCGGAAGACAGCATTATGATGGTAAAGACATTGGAAGATTATACTCGTACCGAGGTGGCAAATATTGCATTCGGTTCCGAAGCAGAGGTGGTGTTTACTCCGGCAGCGGATGCGGCAACGACGACTGCGGATGCAACAGCAGCCACGGATACGACAGCAACAGATGCTGCGGCAACAACTACAACGGCATCTACAAGTCCGGTATCTACGGACGGTACTGCTTATGCAGATACCCATATGTATGAGGTACCCCTGAGCATCAGCATTTCCTGCACCTATGACGATTTCAAGGGACTGGTAAGATACATTTACAATCAGCAGGAACGCGAGAGCATCCAGGGCGTCAGCATCAGCTACAACGAGACCGACGGAATGCTCACCGGCAACATGACCATGAACACCTATTATCTGCTGGGAACCGATAAGGTATACAGTTCACCTTACATCCCGGATATGCAGATGGGCGTAGACACTATTTTCGGAAACGTGGAATAATAGATTTGCAATCATAGCAGTATACGACTGCTTGCAGGCAGGATACTGCTATGATTAGCAAATCAAACAACCATGAGCAGGGAGGACGATAGTCCGGAGTGCGAATGGTTGTCCGGTTTCGGGAGCACGGAGTGCGGAGAAAACGGTATTAGTCATAGCAGGAGGACGATAGTCCGGAATGCGAATGGTTGTCCGGTTTCGGGAGCACGGAGTGCGGAGAGACCGGTATTAGTCAGAAGCAGGAAGGACGACTCACATGCAGAAGAACACGGAGAGAAGACAACTGAATAACGAAGGCTTTTCTCTGATTGAACTGCTGATTGCCATCGTGATCCTGTCGATCATCGTTGTGCCGCTTTTGCACAGCTTTGTGACTTCTGCCAGAACCAATGCCAAGTCCCGCAACACCATGCATGCCACGGCCATCGCAGAGGATGTCATGGAGCAGTTCGAGGCACATACACTGGAGGAGATGGCAGACACCTATGAGGCGGCAACCCCTACCGGCTTTACTAACAATGTGCAGAGAGATGTCTCTCTGGATGTGGACGGAGACGGCGCAGCAGAAGATGGTATCTGGCAATATACCTTCCGGGATGAGAAGACGACTTCCGGCATCTATGATGTGGTAGTAACACTGGATCCTAACGGTTACACGGCACTGAATGAGAAGGATATTGTAAATATCCAGAACCTGGCAGGCAATCTGAATGCGGTATATTCCGAATCGGAAGATGCCGCACAGGAGGCATACGGTTATTTTGAAGCGTATTCCGGCGGCAGAGACGTTATGGAGATTGCCAGGAATACTACCAAGACCATCGAAATATCCATAGACAGCAGCCGCATTTTGCTGGATCTGGGAGATGGAGAGAACGTAGAGACAGATGTGTATCTGGTGACGGCCTCCACAGTCTATCATTGCAATTCCGCCATCCTTACAGGCATCAGCGGAGACTACCCCCAGAACGGTACGGATTATGTGATCTTTTCCAACGAAGAGGCGGTAAGAGCCAAAGCAGCGGAACTTAAGAAACAGAAGGAGAGCGGGAATCCGGTGGATGCAGAGGAGATCATTTCCCAGCTGGCCAATATTATTGTGTGCCTGCAGCCCAGAGTGGAGGCTACCCAGAGCATAGTGACTTCTGCAGTCGATAAAGTGATCGTGAACAACCCGAAGAATGTACAGACGAATCTGTTCCTGGTGGAGCAGACTCCGTCAGCGGAGAGAATAGACAGTTTTGCGGATGAGAGTACCGGTTTTAACCCGTATTCCTCCTGGAACAACAATTACAAGGCGGCATTTGAACTGCGGGAGACCTGGCCGGGCTGGATGTCCTCTGCGGGAGCCAGCATTGATTCCGCCTGCAGACTGCGGACGAATCTGGTGAAGCGAAGCAATACGGAATACATTTTCAATGATCTTAGCGTGTCCGGTGCGGCAGGAAATGCTACCGGAGAGGTGGCGAAGGATATTATGGGTGCGGACGGCGGTCTGACACCGACGGAGCGACGCAACCGTATCTATGACATGCGGGTACAGGTGTATGTAAAAGATATGATCGGAGTGCAGTCCCCCGTACTTACCATGACGGGAACCGTGATCGAATGATCTGGCGGACGCAAGATAGAGGAGATACCGGAAGGAAGACGAGAAACATGAAGATATGCGGAAGAAATCCCAAAATATTTTCAAGGGTAAGACAATTCCACAGACGAACGGACAATAAGGGCTCAGCAATGGTCGTTGTGATCATTGCCATGGCCTTTATTGGCATTTTAGCCAGTGTTTTGATGTATATGTCACTGCTGAACTATCAGATGAAGGTGAACAATCTCAAGGCGAAGGACAACTTTTACTCCGCAGAGACTGTGCTGGATGAGATCCGGACGGCTATGGGAGAGCGGGTGTCCGCTTCTGTCGGAAGTGCCTATGAACTGGTGCTGAAAAATTATGAGGCAACCTCCGCAGAGGAGAAGCAGAACAAATTGAGATATTATTTCCTGAAGGATATGCAGGATTATTATGCAGTGACAGGAAGTGTGAATATCAACAACTATGATCTGACCAAGCTGTTCAACAGCCTGTCTTCGGAGATAAAGCGGGGGACGGTGCTAGAGACATTGAATGACTCCGGGGAAGTAGTGTACCGGATGGCTCTGGACAGCAGCGGCAGTCTGAAGGTATATGTAATGACAACGGATCCGGTGACGGGCAACAAGGAGAGAGTGGAGACCACGGATATTCCTACCGGACGTTTTCAGTTGTACACCGACGGACTTTCCTTCTGCGGCCTGAAAGTGACTTATACGGATACCGATGGCTATGTGTCCGTGATCCAGACCGATATCCGGGTGAAGATGCCGGATATGGATTTTGCACAGGCAGTGACACTGCCTTCCATTACGGGAATCTCCATGGTGGCGCAGGAGAATATTCAGGCACTTCCTTCTGATTCCACGCTGATCAGTAAAAATGTCATTGGTGGCAGCTTTTATGCGGAACGTTTTATCGTGGGCAGCGAAGAGTCCGGCAAGGGTAACGGTGTGACGGTGGAATGGAAAGAGACCACCGGCAATGAAAACGAAGACAAGCGTATGGTGATGGCTTCCGACTTATATCTGGGAGAAGGAGCCACACTTACCACAGATCAGTACGGTGAAGTATGGGCCGGTTCCATTGCCATGAACGGAGGTATTCCGGGCAATACGGGAAGCAACGGAACGTTGAGCTTTCAGGGAAACAACGTATATGTGGCCGGAGACCTCAGGATGACCGGGGAACGGAATGTATTTACCGCCGGAGCACAGATCGACGGAGAATATGCCGGACAGTATATCGGCTTCGGCAACGGAAAGGGCGTGGACAGCAGCGCCATTCTGGTCAACGGCACGGATACGGAGATCTATCTGAATGAATTGAAGAATCTTACGTTGGCGGGAAATTCTTACATTTCTCTGACGAAAGCCAAGGATGGAATTACCAGTGGGGATGGTGTGAGCAACACCGGAGTACAGGATGTGATGATGGGACAGTCTATCGCTGTGAAGAGTGACCAGCTGGCTTACCTCGTTCCGGCGCAGTGTATCGGTGTGGATGCTTCCGGCAAGACCGTGTTAAACGGTGCCAGCAACCCGATCACGTTGGAGCAGTATAAGGACAAGATCAGGGACCAGGCGGATGTGACGGAAGTGGCATTGAATATTCCGTCCGCTACCCTGAATGGTCATACGCTGGCCGAGTACGGACTGACCCAGAACAATATCCAGAAGATTTTCAAGCGGATCAACAGCAAGATCACGCTGGTGTATTATTATGTAAGCTTTGACAGCACCTCTGATACCGCGAGAGCCAATGCCAACCGGTATTTTCAGGATTATTACGGTGCCAACCAGCAGACCATGGAAGCCTATACCGGCCTGTATACCAAAGCCATTCAGGTGCGTGGACAGCAGAACGGAGCGTACATCATGCATCTGGCAGGCAATGTGGCCATGTATGACAGCAGTGCGGCTGCGGGAAGTCAGGAGAAGCTGTTGGATGCCACACTGACCAGTGATGGTGCCAATGCAGGATATCAGGCACTTTTGGCATCGGATCAGTTGAAATTCCAGGCATTGTCCAAGAAGATGATCGATGTCTATGAGCAGCTGCTTCCTTCGGAGAAGGCGGATGCAGCCAATGCTTATACCAATCTGGTAAATGAAGGGGAGATAACGACCTTCCATGCTGTATTAAACGGCAGTACCGGAAATAAGGTGGAGTCAAAATATTTCGGCAATACCACAGGAAGCCTTGCGGAGCAGGGATATAAGGCAGTTATTGTAAAGGGTGATTATACCTATCCGGAAGCCGGATTCGGCGAGTTCAGTGGACTGATCATTGCTACCGGAGATGTCAAAGTGACAAAGGAATTCCACGGAACGATCCTGTCGGGCGGAACGATCACACTGGATCAGAATGTCAATGTGGAACCTGACCGGGATGCGGTGCTTCATGCCCTGACCTATTCCAGAACGATCGTAGATGCTGCCGGTAAGACACAGGAATATCATGTGGTAGATTTTTTAAATGGCGGAGACGGTTACCTGAGCAGTAACGGTAAGTCCTATAAGAACAGTGATATAAATCTGGGAGATTTGATAGTTTATGAAAACTGGCAGAAAGAATAACAACAGTGGTTTTTCCCTGGTGGAGCTGATCATTGTCATTGCGATCATGGCGGTGCTGGTGGGGGTGATGGCCACATCCATTACATCCCTGACCGGCAGGAGAGTCCGGAAATGTGCGGACGAAATTGTGACAACACTGGAGCGGACCAGAGTGCTGACCCTCGGAAAAGAACAGAATCAGGTGGAGTGCGTTATCAGCTATAATGATACGACCAGGGAATATACGGCACAGATCCGGCAGGGAGATGTGGAGGTATCCAACAGGGTACTGGGAAAAGAACCTATTGATATCAAGGTATATTTTGAAGGAGATTCCACGGGATATTCCCTGACGGAACTGAAAGGATCCGACAGCCTGTTACCTTATGTTTCATCTTCAAAGGGGCTGCATCTGGTGTTTAACCGTGCATCCGGGGCCTTTGAGAAGGATACCTGTACGGCAAACAATGTGTTGAAAGAATATTGTCAGAAAATCGTCGTAAGCAACGGAACGAGAAACATAGAAATTACAACGGTCGGCAAGACTGGTAAGATCCTGACGAAGTAAGGAGGTTGACCATGGGGATTGGTAAGAAAGGATTTACTCTGGTAGAGATCATCGTATCTCTTGCAATCATGACCATAGTAGCAGGTGCGGTGGGAGCATTCGTGATCGCCGGCAACAATTCTTATATGCGGGGAAACAAGGAACTGACTCTGCAGGAAGAAGCCCAGCTGACTGCCAACCAGATGATCGATCTGATCATAGATGTGGAGAAGGGCATCAGCTTTTCTAATCTGACGGATCAGAAAGCTGTGGATATGGACGGTAATGTGGCAAAAGACGTTAACGGCTTGGACGTAACGAATGCCAGTGTCAGTGAACTGCGTCTGATCAATAACGACAACAGCTATATGATCCGTTGGCAGGGTGGTGCCGGAGCGGATTATGCCGATGCCAATCAGGTGTATCTTTATGAGGTGACAAATAGCAAGGATGCCGAGGGCAAACTTGTGGTAGGAGATTTTGACGTGGCTAAGCCCGCACTGATGGCAGAGTATGTCAGCAGCTTCAGCGTGGACCTCAGTGAACTGGATAAGCGGAAAGTCGTTCTGAACATGACCTTTACCTATCAGGACAAGTCCTATGAAATTTCCGAGACCATCAAGCTGAGAAATGATCTGAGCTCCGAGCCGTCCCGCATTTATTCCTGGATCAGCGGCATCCGTATCATTCCGGATCACGCAGATCTGAAACAGGGACAGGCTTTCGGCTTCGATTACGAGATCACCGGAGACGAGGAAGCCATTGCTCAGGGTGTGACCTGGGCCGTAAGTTATCAGGATGGCAGCGCATGTAAGAGCACCATCAGCGGTAACGGTAAACTGAGTGTGGCAGCGGATGAGACCATAGCAGAGAATATTCTGACAGTAACCTGTACCGCCGTAGCGGATCCTACCATAGCGGCAACGGCTACCGTAACGGTACAAAAGCATATGGTGGATTCTCTGGATATAGAACCGAAAGATGCTTCGGTGATTCAGGGGGGCAGCCTGCAGTACTCTTATACTATGGAAGGAACAGAAGAGGCTAAAAATGCCGGGGTGACCTGGAGCGTGGCAAGAGTGGACGCAACTGGACTTAAGGCAGGAACCACGATAAATGGGAGCGGTCTTTTGACGGCTGACAGATATGAGCCGACCGGAACACTTGTGCTACAGGTAACCTGTACTTCCGTGGCGGATCCCGGAATGTCTGCATCCACAAAGGTATCGGTATTACCCTATACCAACATTGACGGAAAATATGATGCAACACTGATTGCCAAGAATCTGACCACATATGATTTTACCGAAGGAAGTACGGAAAAGATCGGTTATAAGGCATTGATTGAATGTCTGCCGTCCTGGGCGGATTACAGAAATGTTTATCCACAGATTGAGTGGAGTGTGGTAGATGATTATGCCAATAATTACAAAATAACCGGTTTGACAGATTCTGATGGTCGACAGTTCCAGGCAGAACTGGAATGTGGAAATATGACGGATACGGTAGTACGTGTACGTGCGGTGATAGCTTTATCAGCAGATATTAAGATTACCAGAGAAATCGATATTACAATC
>ULXH01068928.1_pt1 | contig 38245 bp, 27 predicted proteins | sample 1961101 | NCBI WGS metagenome assembly ULXH01 (sample SAMEA4835833, study PRJEB28245) | human gut metagenome | biome: gut microbiome; material: fecal sample | place: Denmark | collected 2008 | reverse complement strand
TTAACAGTCAGATGCTCTAACCGACTGAGCTACTGAAGAAGGTTTTTCTTAATTGCGTGGCAAAGGTAGTAGGATATTTTGAAATATGCAATATCTTTGCAAAAAAAAATGCAAGAATGGATAAAATTATTGGAATAGGTAATGCTTTAGTAGATATTTTGGCTCGAATTGGGGATGAGAAAACGTTGAAAGACCTGCGCCTTCCGGTGGGAAGCATGCAGTTGATAGACGAAAATCGCTTGGTTGAGATGCAGCAGGTTCTTGCCGGTTTATCTACAGAGAAGTCTACTGGTGGGGCGGCGTCTAACACTGTTTGTGCTTTGGCGTGTCTTGGCGCGTCGCCTGCTTTTATAGGAAAGATTGGAGACGATGCTGTGGGCGCATTTTACGAGGAGTCGCTTCATAATATAGGTGTCACTACTCATTTGTTCCGCGGAGATTGTCATTCCGGACAGGTGTCGGCTTTTGTTTTGCCCGATGGCGAACGTACTTTCGCTACTTACTTAGGAGCGGCCGCTACGCTTGAGGCATCCGAACTTAACAAGACTTTATTCGAGGGCTACTCCTATTTATATATAGAGGGATATTTATTGCAAGACCATGAGTTGATATTACGTGCCATGCAGTTGGCTAAGGAAGCGGGCTTGCAGGTCTGCCTTGACATGGCAAGCTATAATGTAGTAGAGGCGGAACGCGAATTCTTTGATATGCTTGTTTGCAAGTACGTGGATATAGTTTTTGCTAACGAGGCCGAATCGTACGCTTATACTAATAAGGAGCCTAATGACGCTCTTCTTGAGATTGCGTCTAAGTGTAGCGTGGCGGTCGTTAAGCTTGGTGCCGGAGGGTCTATTGTCAAGAAAGGTACCGAGAGTATCTGCGTAGAGCCATATCCGGTGAAAGAAGTGGTAGATACTACCGGAGCTGGCGATTTCTATGCCGCCGGATTCTTGTATGCGCTGACTTCGGGATACTCTCTTGAGAAATGTGCTCAGGTGGCTTCGGTGTTGGCGGGCTATGTTATTCAGACTGTTGGCACAACTCTTTCTCCCAAGGTGTGGGACGAAATAAAGTTAAATGTTGGAGCTATTCTGCAAGGAGATGCAGAATAATATGTTTATTTGCAGCATTCTAAAATTAAAGTAAAATGGATAAGAAAAAAACATTGCTTGGCGTTTTCGTAATGTTGATGGGGTTGGGACTTTCTTCGTTCGCCTCTATCGACAATGACGACCGTAAGTTCAGAATCTCAAAGAACCTCGATATATTCAATACTATATTTAAGGAACTCGATTTATTTTATGTAGATACCATCAACCCCGATAAGATGATTCAGAATGGGGTAGAGGGTATGCTTATGATGACCGACCCTTATACAGAATATTATCCCGAAGAAGAGGTGAGCAGTCTCAAGGAGATGATTACCGGAAAATATGCCGGCATCGGAGCTGCTATCCGTTATTATAAACTTAAAGATCGCATTGCTATCATTGAGCCTACCGAGGGAATGCCTGCTGCCGAGGTCGGTGTAAAGGCTGGCGATATCATATTGTCAGTAGGTGGCAAGGAGATGGAGCGTGGCGATATGAAGCCGCAAGATTTCGTATCGAAAGTGAGCGCCGCATTGCGTGGCGAGCCGGGTACTTCGTTTATACTGAAAGTGCTTCGCCCGTTGAAAAATGATAGTACTGTACTCGAGTTCAAGATTACACGTAAGAGCATCCGTACTAATCCGGTGCCTTATTATGGCTTTGTAAAAGATGGAGTAGGATATATCTCTCTTACTTCTTTCACTGATAATTGTTCTAAGGATGTTAAGAAGGCATTTATTGAGCTGAAAGAACAGGGCGCTAAGTCGTTGATTTTCGATTTGCGCGATAATGGCGGCGGTTCATTGCAGGAGGCAATAGAAATAGTAAACTTCTTCGTGCCGAAAGGAAAGGAGATTGTAGTAACAAAAGGCAAGCTTCAGCAGGCGCAAAGTTCATATAAGACTACAAACGAACCTATCGATACCGAAATTCCGCTGGCTTTCTTGGTGAATGGCAATACGGCATCAGCGTCGGAAATTACGAGCGGTTCTCTGCAAGATTTGGATAGAGCGGTGGTAGTTGGTTCTCGTACCTTCGGTAAGGGATTGGTGCAGACTACTCGTCCGTTGCCTTATAATGGTACGCTTAAGGTTACTACATCTAAGTATTACATTCCAAGCGGACGATGCATTCAGGCCATCGATTATGCGAAGAAGAATGCCAACGGTCAGGCGGTGCGTATCCCTGATAGCTTGACTACTGTATTCCATACCGCTGCTGGACGTGAGGTGAGAGACGGTGGAGGAATCCGTCCGGATATTGAAGTTAAAGGCGATAAGGTACCTAATATATTAGTGTATTTGGTAAACGATGATTTGATTTTCGATTACGTTACTCAGTATTGCCTTAATCATGAAGCTCCTGCAAGCGTAGATTCTTTGCAACTTACAGACGCAGACTATGCAGACTTCAAGCAATTGGTTAAAGGACGTAATTTTACCTACGACCGCCAGAGCGAGAAGTTGCTGAAGACCCTGAAAGAGGTAGCCGAGATAGAAGGATATATGGAAGGAGCATCCGAAGAATTCAAGGCGTTAGAGCAGAAGTTGAATCATAACCTCGACAGAGATTTGGATTATTTTGCTAAGCCTATTCGCGATATGATTGAAGCGGAAATTGCTACACGTTATTTCTATCAGCGCGGAGCGGTTATGCAGCGCCTCAAAGACGATAAAGATTTGCAGAAAGCGATAGAGGTACTGTCTGATAATCAGAAGTATCAAGAGGTACTTTTGCCTAAGAAATAATAAGTGTAAAAATATTTAAACTTATAATAAATACTATTTAAAATATTGCGAATCTAATTTGTAAATCATACATTCGCATGTGATTTTTTTCATAGTATTAGATTTAAGGTTAACAAAGGTTGGGAGAAAGCGTTCTCCCATTTTTTTTGTCCTTTAGCCAAGCAGACGGTATACTCCTCCTGCCGCCATTCGTATTATTCCTTTCATTTCCAATTCGAACAAGATGCCGCTCATGCGGTTCACGGGGATGTTACTTTCTACCACCAACGTGTTTATTTGCAGCCCGTCGGGTTGCTTTTTCAGTAGTGAAATTATTATTTGCTCTTCTTCGCTAAGCTCGGGGAAGAGTTGCCTTTGTACGTTGCGCGGTGCAGTCTTTTTCTTGTCCCATCCCATAGCCTGCACAAACTCTTCTGCGCTTTGCAGCAGAGCAGCCCGGTTAGCGCGTATCAAGGCGTTGCAACCTTCCGAAGCGGAGTCGGTTATTCGTCCGGGGAACGCGAAGCAGTCTCGTTGATAGCTTTCGGCTATATCAGCGGTGATTAGCGAACCTCCTTTGGCTGCCGATTCCACTACTATTGTAGCATCGCTCATTCCGGCTACTATTCGGTTTCGTTTTACGAAGTTTTGTCTGTCAGGATTAGTTCCGCTCATGAATTCTGTGAGCAGTCCGCCGTGCGAAACCATTTCTACGGCTGTACGTCTATGTACCGCTGGGTATATTCTGTCAAGTCCGTGCGCTAAAACCCCTACGGTGTCAAAGTCGTTTTGCAGGGCTGCTCGGTGAGAGTGTATGTCTATACCGTACGCTAATCCGCTTACTATAAGTACATCAGGTAACAATTCGTGCAGTTCTGTTACGAATTTAAGGCATAGCTCTTTACCGTAGTCTGTGGCATTGCGTGTGCCCACCATGCTTACTATATGTTGTTTGTTTAAATCGGCCGAGCCACGGTAGAATAATACGATGGGAGCGTCGTCGCATTCGCGAAGGCGTGAAGGGAAAGCCTCGTCTGCATCAGTAAGACAGGCTATGCGGTTCTTCTCGGCAAAGTTGAGCTCGGCTTCGCATAGCCGCAGCGTGTCGGGGCAGTAGAATACGTCTTTCAACTTAGGCGATACGTCGGGCACTATGTCTTCCAGTTCGTTACTATGCTCAAACAGTACAGTTGCGTTACCCGCAGCCCTCAGCAGTTTGTTGGCTCCCACATTGCCTATTCCGGGCAATAAAGTGAGGGCGAGGCGATATAATAGCTCTTGGTCTTTCATTCCGTTAGATATGGGGCGAATACTGAGTCGAATAAATCACTGTTTCCAAGGCGTCCGTTCACTACGCACACGGTTTCTACAGTCGATTTGATAACAACCTTCATATCAGGCAGTCGGAATATGTCTTGATAGAACACATATTTAATACCTTCTTTTTTTAGATAGAGTTTTGATACGAACTCGTCTCCACTCTTTAGTGGGGTTTTGAAAGCCATATTCAGTCGCGCCACCACTGGGTCTATGCCCTGCTCATGCAGACCTGCGAAGCTTATGCCTGTAGAGGCCAGAAACTCATGGCGTGTATGTTCAATGTAGTGTTGGTAATTAGCGTTGTTCACTATTCCCTGAAGGTCGCACTCATAGTCGCGCACTTTCATCTTCAATTCGTATATATAGTTGCTCATAATACAGTCTTTAATGCTATCCCACAAAGGTAGATTAAAAGATTCATAGATGCAAGTAGGGGCGTATTTCTGCTTATTATATATAATAGGTGTAGCGTGAATCTAAAAGAATGTAAAAACCCATGTTGTTCTTCGTTAAAGCTCCCTGCGTAATATGTTTTATAATACTTTTCTTTAGCATGGTAAAATTTATAATTATGCGTGTAAAAACATTTCTTTTGACATCTTTCTACCAATGTTTGACAAATTACCCCCCCCCGAAAGCCCTTTTGAGACCATCTTATGGGGCTTGCGTGCGTGTAAATTTGCTTTATTCGGTATTTGTATATATATTAGAAAAATGAAAATTAGATAGAGAAAAGAACAGCTTAAAAAATCTATAGTATTTTATTTTATGAAATCAAGACAATTCACTCCTTTTATGGAGTCCGTCATTGTGACATTGCAAGAATCGGGCAAATTGGGAACTGCCCACATCTATCGGAGTACACTCCGTGCGTTAAATCTTTATTGTGGCGGCCGTCCGCTGCCGTTTTCCGGACTCACGGCTTCGTGGCTGAAAGGCTTTGAGGGATACCTGCGCCGACGCAATTGCAAGTGGAATACGGTGTCTACTTATATGCGTGTGCTGCGTGCCGTATATAACCGTGCGCTGAGTCGCGGACTCGCCCAGTATGTGCCGCTTCAGTTCCGCGACGTATATACCGGAACCCGTGCCGACCGCAAACGTTCCATTGCAGGCGACGAGCTACCTGCGGTATTCTCGCGCAAGAAACCCTATGCAGGTCTTTCTTCTGAACTTCAGCGTACTTACGGTCTTTTTGTGCTGATGTTCCTTCTTCGCGGTATGCCGTTTGTAGACCTTGCCTATCTGCGCAAGTGCGATCTCAGCGAAGGACGTATTATGTATCGTCGCCGTAAGACAGGGCGTCTGCTTTCCGTGCGTCTCACTCCCGTAGCTTTGCACTTGATAGCCCGCTATGGTAATACCGATCCGTCGTCGCCATACCTTTTCCCAATCCTGCGTTCTTCCTCTCCAGAGGAAGCCTATTCCGAATATCGCCGTGCCCTTCGTGGCTTTAATCGCCGACTCCGTATGCTTGGCTTGCGCCTGGGCTTAAACAGCACTCTCAGTACCTACTGCGCACGCCATACATGGGCCACTGTAGCTTATCATAGCGAGATTCATCCCGGAATTATCAGCGAAGCGATGGGGCATTCTTCTATTACAGTCACCGAGACATATCTTAAACCCTTCAACGACATGAAGATAGACGAAGCGAACGCCAAAGTTGTCGGCAGCGTGATGGGGGGGGTAATTTTTGGTAATGCACTAAAAAAGAAGCCGTTACTTCGTAGGTAACGGCGTGCTTATTCGGTGCAAAGATGGATATATTTCATGAAATAGCAAAACAAATCAAAAGGAAATTGAACTGAGAGACTAAAAAAAAGAGAAAAACACAAAAAATACTATGAAAATGTAGCTCCTGCTTCCTTCAAATGCTACGTTTAGAGACATGACGTCTCTTCCCCTTCATCTTCTGAAAAGACGAGGGTAAAAATATTTCTGTGTCAATAAAGCGTGTTTATCAATATTTATTATTTAGAAAGGTCTGTGCGTCGGTTTTGCCGTTACCTACGAAGTAACGGACATACATATTATTGGAACTTAGTGTTTAATAATATATTATTAATGTAATTTTAAGTAATTATGAAGAAAAAATTCGTAAAAGCTATGCTCTTAGGAGCTATGGTGTTTGCAGTCGGTACAGCTGTAACTAGCTGTAAAGACTACGATGACGACATCAACAGCCTGCAGGAACAGATTGCTTCTATTAATAAGATAGGAGCTGATGTTACGACAGCAGACATGAATGCCGCTATCAATAGCGCTGTTTCTGGTCTGCAGTCAAAATTGGATGATTTGGCAGGTAAAGTAGCAAGTGCAAAAGATGTTGAAGCATTGCAGACTGCAGTTAAAGAATTGAAAGCTGCTGTTGCTAAAGGTGCAACTAAAGAAGAATTGTCTCAGTTGACTACTAAATTGAACGATGAAGTTGCTAAGTTGAACGCTTCTATCGAAAAGAACGTAGGTGCCGCTAAGGCAGAATTGCAGGGCAAGATCGATCAGCTGGAAAAAGACATGGAGAAGGCTGATAAAGACGCTGCTGAAAAGATGACTAAGGAATTGGCTGATCTAAAGTCAGAAATGCAGGAGTTGATCAATGCTAATGCTAAATCAATTGCAGACCTTACTTCTAAGATTGCAGATTACGAAAATATTCAGAATGCCATTGCTGAATACGAAAAGGCAAAGGGTACTTATTTGACAAGCAAAGATATTGAAGGCTTCTTGAAAGAAGATGCTGTTAAAGATATCGTAGACGCACGCGTAGTTGAAGCTTTGAAGTCTACTACTGGAGCAAGTGCAGCTATTCAGAAATACGTAGACGATGCTATTTCTGCTTTCTACTCTGCTAAGATTAAGAATGTATATTTGACTACAGATGCTTACAACGCTGATATGGTAGAGTTGAACAAGAAGATTGAAAAGTTGGTAAGCTCTGAAGACGCAGATTACCAGAAAATCTTCACTCGCCTGGAAAAGTTGGAAGAATACAACCATTCTGCATGGGAAGAAGTAATCAATAGCTTGGGTGAAAAGAACACTATCGAAAAGGTTGAGAAGTTGACAGCTGCAATGGGTGAAATCACTAACTTGCAGGAAGAATTGAGCGGATACGTAAAAACTGAAACTCTTGACAATTACTTGAAGACTGTTGATTTGAAAGCTGAAATAGATAAATATTTAGCTGACAAAGAAAATGCTTTCGTTAAAGAGCTGGATGATTTGAAAACACAATTCGTAGCTTCACAGAAGAAGATTCAGAGCGTTTCATTTGTTCAGACTAACGTAGATAGAACAGTTACTTTTGATACTTGGTATGCTTTGAAAGAAACAGTTTCTGCTAATACTAGACTTAATGCAGAGTCTTGGAAGAATATTAGCGGTGACTCTAAACAGAAAGTTACTTTCCGTGTGTCTCCGGCAAGTGCTGCTGCTGATTTTGCTGCAAACTATGATGTAACATTCAGTGCAGATGCTGAATTTTCAAGAGCTGCTAAAACAGACGCATTCGAAGTAGTTGGCGGACCAGTTGTAGAAGACGGCTTCGTTACTTATACTATTAAGTCTAAGGTATCTAAGAGCTACGCTGTATGTATGCACGTTACTACTAAAGAAGATAAGGTTGCTACATTAGGTCAGAGCGATATCACTTCTGATTACTTCGCAGCTATGGTTAAAGATAGATTTGTCTATGGTGTACAGCGTGTGGCTGAACCTGCAGTTAATAAGAAAATCTGCTTCGAACATGAAGGTGAATCTGTAAATTATACAGAAGTTGGTGAATATATATTGAACCTTTTTTATGATGTGAATGGTACCAGAAGTTATTCTGAAAAACTTTCTGAATCATCAACATTCGATGCTAGCTTGTTGACAACTAAATATTCTATTGATGAAAATGATTTCTTCAATATTAAGGATGGTGTTGTTAGCTTGAAAGAATATGGTCGTCCAAGTTATAAGGGCCAAGAAATCACTGTTAAAGCTAACGTTGAAATTGCTGGTAGTGCAAACTTGAATGGTTCTACAGTATTAGGAACTGTTACTGCTGTTAACGATGTTAAGGAAGCTGTTGTTATTTATAACGAGCCAATTGAGCGTACATGGTCTAATGACATTCAGCGTATTGATGCTAAAAACTTCCCATTGAGTACAATCTATAATCACACTGATGTAAGATTGACTAAGAAAGAATTTGAAGCTCTTCACGCTGAATCTATTAATGATGCGAAAGTTAAGTTTGTAGTTGGTGATCAAAATGTTCTTACTGCTGTAGTTGACGGTGAAACTCCTGCTGGAACTTATGATATCTCAGTTGTATTCGTTGACGGAGAAGGTGAAAGAAAAATCACTGTAAAAGCTACTGTTATAGTAAAAAATCCGACTATCGCAGGATTGAAGACTGATCCTAATTTGTGGGCTGGTTCTGAAACTGCAGGTCAAGTAGGTATGACTCCGACATTGACTCCTGATGATGTGAAACCATCTGATATCACATTAGATCTTGATTTGAGAACATTGTTCCTTAACTACAAGAATATTGAAGATGCTGTAGGTAAAATCCCAGGTGCACACTTAAATTTGATTGTTGTAGATCAGAAAGGTGAAAAAGTTACATCTACTTCTCATTACCCAGCAGCTGGAGTTGCTTTCAATGGAGTTTATTTGAAATTGTATAAGGATGCATTTGATGTTGCTAAGACTCAGCTTTCTATCAAAGCTACTGTAACATTGGATGGTACTGAGACACCGCTTCAGGAATTCAAGGCTGCGTTGTCTATCAACAATATCAGTGGTAAATGGATTGCTGGTGATACGAATTTGAAACTGGATAATAAAGCTATTTCTTATGAAGTAGGTAAGAAATTCCAGTGGGTTGATAGCAGAAACAAGGTAATGTGGGCTAACGGTAAACAAAATGCTTACGATGAAAACTTTGATGATTTTGCTTTGAACTTGTATGGCTTGGAAGCTCCTGAGTTTAGCTTCTGTAATGCTAAGGGTGAAGAAGTAGCTAAAGATAAATACTTGTCACTTGATCTAAAAACTGGTGAATTGAATTTCACTGAAGATGGCAAGGTTTATAAGTTCCAACAGGATTATGTAACTTACATCAAGATTTCGGCTAAATCTCGTTGGGGTGCCATTGCAAACTATAAGGGTAATGACATCGTTACGGTTACTATCCCTGCAGAAAAATAATAATAGTACCAAATAGATTTTAAGCTCAATTTTCTCTGCGGGTTTCCGCAGAGAAAATAATCAAGGGCATCTGCTTGTGAAAGTAGTGTTTTTGATTCAGTTCTCTATCAATAGTTATTCCTATATCCCACAGGAGGCTATTGAATACTCGTAGAAAGTGCTTGTCTTCCATTTGAACTATGTCGATAGTCTATAAATATGGGCGATAGGCATTTAGAAGTGTCCCGGGCTTGTGAAAGTCGGGGACACTTTTTTTTATGCTCAGCATGAGATTGCAATTATGATAGCCACGACGATACTGACAATATCGCTATTATTGCAATACTATGTAGCAGATACATTCAGTTTCATTCCATTTGTCTTGTAAATAAGCATAGCATTTGCTAATTGTGGCTATTGTCTGAAGATAGTAAGAATTTATTTCTTATTCATCACACTCTTGGCCAATAGGTACACTCGCGTACCGAGAGTTTGAGGCCAACGGTCATTGGGATTCTTGTCCAATGTCCTTGCCCATTCTATCGCATTTTCTACGTGAGCCATCAAAGTTTGTGCATCGTAAGATGACTCATGATAAGAACCCATCTTTTGGCGCAGCCGTGCCTTCAAATATGGGTCAGCATTTTTAGACTTCTTGCGATTCTCCATCCATTGTTTCTGTTCTTCAGGCGTCAGCAATGCCACATCTTCTATATGCAATAATAGCCAAAGCTCAAAACAAGGATTGCTTAAAGCCATATGCATAGCAACTTCTTTTGAACATTCCGTGGCAACACGAGAAAGCATGGCATCAGTCCAGCGGTCTTTGTCTACTACTAACCAGAGTTCGTCGTCAGCCTCTAACTCATATTGGCTTTTATAGTCATTGAGTTGTTTTAATACATGCTCTGGGCTGGAGTTGTTTTGCTCAGCTACACTACGTTCCAAAATATGTACGTGCACACGTGGATTGGAATATTCTTTGGCTAATGCCTTGAAATATATCCGCTCCGTATCTTTTCCCTCGGAGGCTATAACTATAAGGCGAGCGTCACGAAATGCCTCACGACGTTCGCGCATCAAACTATTCCTACTTCGCATCGTCCCAATGAATATTATTCAGTTCGCCAAAGAATGGAATCGCTCCATAGCGACCATTCAGATAACCTTTCTGCACATTCTCTCTTGGCTTGTACTCACAAAGTGAAGACAAATGGCTTTCTCCTCTTTTGTCTTTTTCTACAAACCAGACTTCATCTTGACGAATAGGTGCGGTAGAAAGTAGATTCGACTCGTGTGTGGTGCAGATTAACTGCATTTGTGAATCGCTTCTAAGCAAACTGTTGTACATTTCCAACAATTTCAATGTCAACATTGGGTGTAAGCTCCTGTCAACCTCGTCAATCACATAGACTGCATCATTGGCACGCATATCAATAAGCATTGGAATGAAGTCAAACAAGCGTGATGTTCCATCGGACTCTTCGAACATTTCGAAGATATAGTCCGAAGTACTGTCATCCTTCTTGTGGATGGTTTTTAGCTCATACCACTTCAGATTCTTCGCTTTATCTTTTTCTGTAAAGATAAAGCGGTTCTCATTATGAATTATCACACCTGTTTCAGAGCCTTTACCTTCAAGACTTTCCTCAATCTTCTGACGGATTTCGTCGGGAATACCCAATTCTTCAGCCTTAGACTCTACGCGACGGAGGTCTGATATGCCTGTCCCAAAATAATTTAGCAGTTCTCGCATCACAGTTCTGAACTGGGTGTCGTTCACAACTCGGAATGGGAAATCCGTTCTATGTGTATTGGGGAAGATGATATTTAGATTCTCAAACCACTTGCAAGCAGACTTAATTGGATCAATCCCTTTCCCGTTACGCTTGATGTACTCACTTAAGAAAGTACCTTTGGTAGGTGTGCCATCAATTAGGAATTTCAAGAATTGTCCATCCTTATCCTTCAGGAACTGAGGTGCAATATTGTTATCCCAACTGTCACCATTGCGTTTACGCTCAAAGATCATAGTGTCATTGCGGCTGCCAGTCTTATATAACCATTCTTCAAGCAAGCCGCCCTTCGAGAAAGCCACACCGTAAGCAAAGAATTGGTTGTCTGCCTTGAACTCCAATTCGATACTCGAACGCTCTTGTGGTTCATCCGTCATCTTGAAGTAATTATATTTGAGGTTGCTCCAACCATTCAAAGCAAACTCTTTGATAATAGCCAAACATTTTATGATGTTGGATTTTCCAGAAGCATTGGCACCATAAATTAATCCCAGACGGAGCACGGATATATCATCCCGCTTCTCCGCACGTGACACTTGCAACGGCAATTGGTCGCTCTTGCTGGCTGTGAACAAGATGCGCGTTTCCTCGTTAAACGAGTAAATGTTTTCAAATTTTGCTGATAATAACATAAAGATGTCTGATATATCGTGAAACTTCGTCGTAAAGGTAACGAACATTTCAAAATAGCGACAGTTCTTAACGTTAAACATGTATAAATACGACGAATAGTATATCGCATGCTTTTATTGTGTCAATTGTTGGTATTGTTTTGTTATATATTTGACTTAGGTTTAATATTCGCAAGGGTAATGCAAATGTACTTAGGGTATTTTATTTCCACAATACTCCAATATGTTTTCAGTAGTAACTTTATATAGTGTGCATAATTGTGGAAAAGACAACTCTCAGTTCTACATATTGTGGATAAAATCCACAGAATAGGCTTTGGTATGGCAATGCTGTATTTCTCTTAAATTGCTGATAATTAGCATATATGCATAACCGTTAAAACTTTGGCATCCGTCTTGCCATTATAGATAGTGTAAAGCAAAACGAAAATGTTTAATCATTAAAAAATTAGGGTTATGAAAAAGGTTAGTTTATTAGCGATGGTAATAGCAAGTATGTTCTCTACAGTTTCATTTGCAAGCAACGGTGCTGCTTCGGAGGCCATGACAGATGTTCAGATGGTAAGCCCACAGGTGCAAGCAGATGTTTTTGGCGATTATCAGCCTATAGAAGCCAGAGAACTTCCGGCAATAATACAATTTGTAATTCAGAAAGACTTTGCAGGCTGCTCGTTCAGAGAAGCTGCGGTAGAGACAAACGAGCAAGGAACGAAAATATATAAGGTGGTGTTGGTAAACGAAGATGGAGTAGACACCGAAGTCTTCTTCAGCGAACAAGGTGAGGTATTGAATTGAAATAGGTTTCAATATTTGAATGAGGTAAAGTAAGCACACATAAAATAAGACTGTTGGATAACGGAAAAACCATTGCGATGAGTCAAACCGATCATCGCAATGGTTTGTTTTACCAATCGCATTCTTTTATTTTTTTATCGCAATGTTTTTTGTTACTAGCGTTTCTTATTTATAAGAAGCTGCAAATTCTTTGGAAACGGAGTTGTTTACGCTCTGGCAAACTTCGGCTGCAAAGTCAGAACCACAGCGTATTATAGAATCCCAATCGGATTCGGTAAGTTCTGCCAAATCATCGCGGCGTATACGATGTTTTAATAAGCCATATACCACTCCGGCATTGAAGTTATCGCCAGCCCCGATGGTACTTACGGCCTTTATCTGCTTTACGGGATAATTCTTGCTTACCGCAGCGGTGCGCAGACAAATGTCCTTATTGGCATCAGTACAGATAAAGTTAGGGCAATAGAAAGCCACTTTATCACGATATATCTTGTCCGGGTCTGCCATGCGGAACATATTCTGAAAATCTTCCGTAGAGCCGCGTAATATATCGGCATACTCAAAATTCTCTAATATGGTAGGCATCAGCTTGATGGCCTCGTTAGCATGAGTACTGCGGAAGTTCACGTCATAATAAATAATAGCTCCCGCCTCTTTAGCGGCGTCGAGCAGGTCTTTTACCTTATCTCTCAGTACAGGAGTTATGGCAAAGTACGAACCTATCATAACGATGTCGTCACGGTCTATCCGTGGCAGCGTCACATCCAGACGCTGGCGCGGGTAGTCCTTATAGAAAATATATTCGGCATCGTTTCTTTCGTTAAGAAAAGCCAGTGACACGGGCGATTTTCCTTCGGGGAACACATTCACGTTGTCCGTGCTCACACCGTTTTCGCGCATGTTTGCCAATATCATTTCGCCTACGCGGTCGTTGCCCGTTTCGCTGATGAAAGTAACGTTTACTCCCATTCTTCCCAATGATATGACACCATTATAAACAGAGCCTCCGGGAACTGCAGCCTCGGGTTGTCCGTCGCGGAACAAGATGTCAAGAATCGTTTCTCCTATGCCTATTACTTTTCTCATACATGTACTTATTTGCTTAATTCGCGCGAACGCTCGCCCAGATAGCCACCGTGATGGCGTTTGCTATATTCTTCAATGCTGAATTTAGTTTGTTTCATGGTTTCTACTACCAAGATATCGCCTATTACGGTCATTACGGTAGTCGATGTAGTAGGAGTCATGCCCAGCGGACAAACTTCGTCGGGGTGTCCTGTAGCCAAGCATATATCTGCGGCGTGAGCCAACGGGCTGTCAGGATTACCGGTGATGACGATTTTTTTGAGCGACGGGTTAAGATGACGCGCCAATTCGGTAAGCTCAACAATTTCGCGAGTTTTGCCCGAGTTAGAAATGAGTAACAAAAGGTCGTTCTCCTGCAATATACCTAAGTCTCCATGTTGTGCTTCGCTTGGGTGAAGGAATACCGAAGGGATGCCGGTAGAACAAAAAGTAGTGGCGATGTTCATCGCTATTTGTCCTGCCTTGCCCATTCCGCTGGTAACTAACTTCCCTTTTTTACGATGCACCTGTTCTACAATCAGCTCAACGGCTTTTTCGTAAGCGTCTGAAACAGGTATGTTAAGCACCGCTTGTGCTTCACGTTGCAACAATTCATGAATGGATGAGTTCATAATTTTATGGTTTTTATTAGTTGTTTCGTTATGTTATTTACTCTAACATGGCGGTCAATTCTTCGAAAGTATTGGCCACGCTGAAATAATTGTTTAAAGGTCGGTGTGCGAAATGCTGTTTTTCCAGTCCATCTAAAAACTGAATAATGCCATCCCAGAATCCGTTTATGTTATAAAGTATCACTTTCTTTTCGTGATAGCCTATAGTAGCGGCTGCCATGACGTGAAATATTTCGTCGAGTGTGCCAACTCCTCCGGGTAGAGCTACCATTACATCAGCCTCTTGCAGCATAATGTCTTTACGGTCGCTCAGGTTTACCGAGCGGAATGTAACATCGAGCAAGCTGCTTACTGCGCCTCGTTCTTCAAGTTTGGTAGGAACTACGCCCATCAGCATAGAACCGCTTTCTTTTGCGGCTTTTGCTATAGCATCCATAAGCCCTTGGTTAGAACCTCCGTAAACGAGCCATTTGTTGTGTTCTCCCATCCAGTATCCCAGTTCAGTGGCTTTTTGTGCATATATCGGGTCGATATGATTGGATGCGGAGCAAAATACAGCTATCTTATTCATGGTTTGGATTGGTTTTACTTGCAAATATCTATAATTTTTAAGTAAGGTCAAATAAAGAGAGTATAAAAATTGCACTTATAAACAAATGCGCCGCACGAAATCGGTCGACTTCATGCGGCGCATTATATAAAAAAACTATCTGGATGTTAATCTTCTTTCAGTGGATTCCATCCTTGTGCTTTAAGCTCCATCTCGTTGCCGTCGCGTGTTACGAGGGCACAGCCCATTTCGGGCTTGGTGATGTGGCCTATAATCTTCACGTCTTTTATCTGCGATACTTTTTCGTGAGCTGTCAGAGGAACAGTGAACAGCAGTTCGTAGTCTTCGCCTCCGTTAAGGGCGCAGGTGCTGAGGTTCATGTTGAACTCTTCTGCCATTACCGCTGTCTGATAGTCTATCGGAATACGTTCTTCGTATACACGGCAGCCGGCGTTGCTCTGCGAGCAGATATGCATCAGCTCAGACGATAAGCCGTCTGATACATCCATCATGGCGGTAGGCTTGATGCCTGCTTTCGCCAACTCTTCTATGATGTCGCGGCGTGCTTCGGGTTTAAGGAAACGCTCCAATAGATATTCTTTTCCGGCAAAGTCGGGCTGAACGTCTTTCTCGCCTTGGAATACCGCCTTTTCGCGCTCCATAAGCTGCAAGCCCATGTAAGCTGCTCCTAAGTCGCCAGATACGCAAATCAAATCGGTATCGTGCGCTCCGTTGCGATATACCACCTTATCTTTATCTGCCTCGCCAATGCAAGTAATAGATATGGCAAGTCCGGTTACCGATGAAGTGGTGTCTCCGCCTACTATATCTACATTGTGAAGCTTACAAGCTAATTTAACGCCATCGTAAAAGTCGTCTAAATCTTCAATGCAGAAGCGTTTAGAAATGGCGAGCGAAACGGTAATTTGTTTGGGAGTACCGTTCATGGCATATATATCCGACAGGTTTACCATTGCCGATTTATATCCCAAGTGTTTAAGCGGCGTATACACCAAGTCAAAGTGTACACCCTCCATCAGCAAGTCGGTAGTTACCAATACTTGTTTGTTCTCGGCAGAGTAATCCAATACGGCAGCGTCATCGCCAATGCCATACTTGGTTTCCGCGTTTACCGGCTTAATATTTTCGGTGAGATGCTTTATCAGTCCGAATTCTCCTAACGTAGCTATTTCTGTTCTGTTACCTTCGTGCATAGTGTTTAAGCTCTGTTAATAAGTTCTCTCATAATGGTTGTCATGCGCGGCTGTGCTTCGTCGGCTGCCTTCTGCACTTCTTCGTGCGAAACCTCTACAATCTTGCCTTCTACGCCTAAGTCGGTAATAACCGAAACGCCGAATACCTTGATACCGCAATGGTTGGCAACGATTACTTCGGGCACGGTAGACATACCTACAGCGTCGGCTCCCAAGATGTGGAACATCTTATATTCTGAAGGAGTCTCGAAAGTAGGACCCTGTGTACCGATATACACACCCTGCTGTACTTTGATACCTTTTTCTTTAGCTATCTCAAGTGCTTTGGCGATAAGTGCTTTAGAGTACGCTTCGCTCATATCCGGGAAACGAGGTCCGTAGTCGAGGTTCTTGCCACGCAAAGGATGTTCCGGGAAGAAGTTGATATGGTCTGTGATAATCATCAGATCGCCTATCTCAAAGTCTGCGTTAGTTCCGCCTGCAGCGTTCGATACGAATAGGCTCTTGATGCCCAACTCACGCATTACACGTACGGGGAATGTTACTTCTTTCATAGAATATCCTTCGTAGAAGTGGAAACGGCCCTGCATGGCCATGATGTCTTTGTTACCCAGTTTTCCGAATATTAATTTCCCGCTGTGGCCTTCTACTGTAGAAATCGGGAAGTTGGGTATGTCGGAATACTTTATTTCATATTTTTCAGTAATGTCGTGTACCAAACTTCCCAAACCAGTGCCTAAGATGATTGCGGTTTCGGGCTGAGTGTGCATTTTAGCCTTTAAGAAGGCTGCTGTTTCTTGAATCTTGTCTAACATACTCATTTCTGACATAATTGATGATATTTAAGTTGAATAATTCTTCTTTCTCTATAAATTTTACCATGACGGGTACTACGTATATAAACGGCTTTATGCGCTCGTCCATAAGTGGGTGTCCTGCCAGGCGTGCCGCGTCTTTCTCTGTGGTGACTATCAGTTTCTTCTCGCTGCGCAAACCAAGGAATGTGTCGGCTATCCGGCTCATATCGGCTGCGGTAAAGTCGTGATGGTCGGCAAAAGTAAGCGGTGTGATATGCGCTGTTTGTTGCTTTAACCTTTCGATAAGTGGCTGCGGCGATGCTATGCCTGTTACCAGCACTATATGTTCATCAGCCCTGATATCGCTAAGCTCTCGTTCGGCTCCTTGGGTGAATAGCGGCTGTATGCGTCCGTACGTAAATGTACTGAAGTATAGTTGCTGCGTATGCGACGGGGCAAGTTCCGCAGTTATCTGCTTTCTTTCTTCTTCGCTGATATCGGTGGGGCATTTGCTTACTACTATGATATCCGCTCTATCCTTACCTTTGGCGGGTTCTCGCAGGCGTCCGGCTGGCAGCATCTTGTCGCGTGTAATAAGTCGGTTATAGTCGGTCAGCAAAATATTAAGCCCCGGCTTTACGTAGCGATGCTGATACGCATCATCCAGCACTATTGCTTTTACGCCGGGTGCTGTATGTCCGTCGGTCAGTCGCTCTATGCCGTGACAGCGGTCGCGGTCTACTGCCATATATATCTGCGGATACTTATGCGCCATCTGGAAAGGTTCGTCGCCAATCATTTCGGTGGGCGTATCGGGGGTAGCCAATACGAACTCTTTCGACTTGCGTTTGTAGCCTCGGCTCAGTATAGCCAATTGAAACTCGTCTTTCAGCAGACGAATCAAATATTCAGTGTGAGGCGTTTTGCCAGTGCCGCCCACGCTGATATTACCAATGCTGATAACAGGAATATTGAAGCGGCGCGATTGCAGTATGCCCTTATCGAACATAAGGTTGCGCACTGACACTATAGCTCTGTATATCCAGGCAAAGGGTAATAGGGGATAATATATTCTAAATTTCTTACCTTTCATGTGTTAGCTATACCTTATTAATTTATGCTAATGATAAAAGGCATACGCGCTTGAAGGCGGTCGGCATTTTCAATGTTCTGAAGCAATGAGAATCCTTTAAGGTACTCATCATAATTTCCCTTGATGAGGCGCGATTCTACGTAGTGCTCTACACCAGTATTCAGGAGAGCCGAGAAGAAGTCTTCTTTCTCTGGATAGTCAACCAACGAATATGTTTCCAGTTGCGCCATATTTTTCGCTATGGTTATCGCTTTATCCAGACCTCCAAGCTCGTCTACCAAATTAAGTTTCTGAGCCATTTCGCCAGTCCATACTCGTCCTTCAGCTATATGTTTAATGCTGTCTTGCGACATATGGCGTCCGTCGGCGCAGCGTTTAGTGAAGATTTCATAGCCATTGTTGACCATGTTTTGCATCAATGCCTTCTCGTCTTCGTTAAACGGACGTGAAATCTGTCCCATATCGGCATACTTATTAGTCTTTACCACATCGAATTTCAGTCCCAACTTGTCTTGAATCAATCCTTTCGCGTTAGGAACCATGCCGAATATACCGATAGAGCCGGTAAGCGTAGTAGGTTCTGCCACAATCTTATGAGCGGCGCACGATAAGTAATAACCGCCCGATGCTGCATAATCGCCCATAGAAACCACTACCGGCTTGGTTTGCTTAAGTATCTCTACTTCTCGCCAAATCTGTTCAGAGCCGTATGCGCTTCCTCCAGGCGAGTTGACACGTAGCACTACCGCCTTCACGCTTTCGTCTTCGCGAAGTTTGCGCAAGTCGCTAGCCATCTTGTCCGATTCGATGCCGTCGTTGGGCGAACCTCCGTCTATCTCGCCAGCCGCATAATATACGGCTATTACATTTCCGCTCTTATCTTTAGGTATGTTGCGGCGCACATTTTTCATATCGCCAAGGCTGAGTAAATTTAAGTCATCGTAACCGTTTATTTCTTTCAGATAGCTCACTACCTCATCCTTATACATCAGCGTATCAGCCATTCCTGTAGATATATATGTTTCGGCAGGCTGAAAATCCATGTTCTGTTCGGCCAGCGAGTCGAGTACTTTCGGTAAGATTCCTCTCGACTGTGCGATGTCGGCTAACATCTGTTGCCATATAGAGCCTATGAAAGCCTCCGTCTGTTCGCGGTTGGCAGGACTCATTTCGGTAGCTATAAAAGGTTCTACCGCCGCCTTATACGTACCCACTCTGAATACTTGCATCTCTACGCCAATCTTGTCGAGCAAGCCCTTGTAGAACATGGTCTGCGCCGACAGTCCGTGCCAACTGATATTTCCCGATGGGTTAAGTATCAGCTTGTCTGCCACGCTACATATATAATAGGTGGCCTGTGTGTACTGTCCGCCATAGGCAATGATAAACTTGCCGCTCTTCTTAAAGTCGAGTAGCGCTTTGCGGATAGCGGTAAGCGAAGCCGAGCCGCAAGCGAAGTTGCCCGCTTTAATATAAATGCCGTTTATATCATTATTCTCTTTTGCTTTTTTGATAGACGAAAGAATATCGTCGAGTCCGTAGGTAATAAAGTCGTCGCCGAAATACTGGTCGAGCAAGCTTTCTGCATAGCGTTCTTCTACCGTGCCGTTTAGTTCGAGTGTAAATATAGAATTCTTTTCTACTCTCGTTTCAGTTCCGCTCGAAGCGGCTATCATGCCAATCAGTGTGATTACGCTTAACACAAAGAATACCGCTCCGGTAAGGATGATACCGGTTACAGTGGCAAGTGTGTATTTTAAAAACTCTTTCATGTCTTTATGTATATTAGAGTACTCAATATTTGCAAACTTATAAAAAATAATCAGTTCTTAAGGAGTTCATCTTTTAATATTTACCGTTAAACCGTTGAGATTGTCTATGAAAAAACAAAAAAGGAACGTATTCTCACGAACCCGTTCCTTTCCCAAAGGTTTTTTAGCAATCATTTTATATTGCAAAAATGACTGCCGTGTCAAAGGTAGCTATTATTTCTAAAAGTACAAAATATCGTAATATTGTTTTTTTATTTCTCTTTTATGCAAAGGTGCTTCGCTATTAGTTGAATAAGAAAAATGATAAATTTGAGATGTTTATCTAAAATTGTATATTTGCAAGACAAACTGATGTTGCTTGAATTTAATAACTAACCTAAATATAGCGTATGAATATCAATTTTTGTAAGGCCCTATTTGTAGCGGCGTTCATCGGCATGTCTTCTTCCGGATACGGACAAACTGCCGGACACATAAATCCTTTCTTATCAGAGTATGCTACTCCTTACGGAGTTCCTCCTTTCGATAAGATTACTATTCAAGATTATAAAGAGGCATTCTTGAAAGGAATGCAGGAACAGAAAGAAGAGATTGAAGCGATAGTAAACCAGCGTTCAACTCCCGACTTTGAGAATACAGTTGCTGCAATGGACCGTAGCGGACGTTTGCTGAATAAGGTGGCATACGTATTCTATTCGCAGAATAGCTGCAACACAAATGCCGAAATGCAGGCACTCGATCAGGAAATCAGTCCGTTGCTCTCTGCTCATAGCGATGACATCTCGCTTAATCCTAAATTGTTCGCCCGCGTAAAACGTGTGTACGAGAATAAGGAGAAATTTAATCTCGATAAAGAACAGAATAAGTTGCTCGAAAATACATATAAGAGCTTTGTACGCAACGGCGCTAATCTGAGCGAAGCCGACCAAAAGAAACTGCGCGATTTGAACAGCAAGATTTCTATGCTTCAAATCACTTTCGGACAGAATATGCTGAAAGAAACCAATGCCTTTAAGTTGGTGATTGACGATAAGAAGGATTTGAGCGGACTGCCCGAAAACTTGATTGCCTCGGCTGCCGAAACAGCTAAGGAAATGGGTATGGACGGAAAGTGGGTGTTCACTCTGCATAACCCAAGCGTGATGCCTTTCTTGCAGTATGCTGATAACCGTGCTTTGCGCGAACGTATCTTCAACGCTTACATCAACCGTGGTAATAATAATAACGCTCAAGATAATAAGGCTGTAGTACGCGACTTGATTACAGCTCGTCTGGAGAAAGCCAAACTGATGGGATACGAAGACTATGCTTCGTTCGCTTTGGAAAACCGTATGGCTAAAAACGAAAAGAACGTTTACGACTTGCTTGATCAGCTGTGGACTCCGGCATTAGACCAGGCTAAAGCTGAATTGGCGGATATCAAAGCCGAGATAAAGAAAGACGGCAAGAAATTCAACCCCGAAGGTTGGGACTGGCGTTACTACTTTGAAAAAGCTAAAAAGGAAAAATTCAATATCGACGAAAACGAAATCCGTCCTTACTTGGAACTTAACAATGTCTTGAAAGGCGCATTCTACGTTGCAAACCGTCTGTACGGTATCACATTCCGTAAGATGGATTATATGCCTCTGCCGCATCCCGAAGCACAGGTGTTCGAATGTACTGATAAGAATGGAAAGTCATTGGGATTGATTTACTTCGACTTCTTCCCACGTGCCAGCAAGCGTGGCGGCGCATGGTGCGGTGCTTATCGCGACCAGAGCTACGATGAACAAGGCAATAAGATTCTGCCTATTGTTACAATCGTATGCAACTTTACAAAACCTGTAGGCAATCAGCCGGCATTGCTTAGCGCTGATGAGGCTTCAACACTGTTCCACGAATTCGGTCACGGACTTCATGGACTCTTTAAAGACGTGCGTTACGAAGGAACAAGCGATGTGCCAAGAGACTTTGTAGAACTCCCATCGCAGATAGACGAACACTGGGCGTTCGAACCCGAAGTACTTAAGGTGTACGCTAAGCATTATAAGACTGGCGAAACTATTCCTGCAGAACTGATTGAGAAACTCGATAAGAGCGGAAAATATGGTCAGGGATTCATCACTGTAGAATACCTTGCCGCTTCATTGCTCGATATGGACTTCCACACAATGAAGTCAATACCTGCTAATCTGAACGTAATGGATTACGAACAGAAAGTATTGGGCAAGCGTAAAATCTTGAAGCAGATTCCTTCTCGCTATCGTACTACTTATTTCAACCATACTATGGGTGGTGGATATACAGCAGGCTACTATAGCTATATCTGGGCAGAAGTGTTAGACTGTGACGCATTCGGCGCATATACAGAAAGCGGTGATATCTTCAACCAAGACTTGGCTGCCAAGTTCCGTAAATACATCCTTGAACCGGGTGGTATAGACGACGCTATGGATATGTATAAGAACTTCCGCGGAAAAGCTCCAGAAATTAAGTGGTTGCTTAAGAACAGAGGTTTGGAACCTAAGACCGATCTGAAAAAGAAAAAAGAATAAAACTTTATTGTTTGCATTATGGACTTGAAGAAATATATAGTTTATGGTGGGGCGTTGGCTTGTGCCTCTTCGCTTTCGGCGGTAGAAAAACCTAATATTATCGTCTTCTTGGTAGACGATATGGGATTGATGGATACATCGCTGCCGTTCATAACCGATTCATTGGGCAATGCTATACGCTGTCCGCTTAATGATTGGTATCACACGCCCAATATGGAGCGTTTGGCTCGTCAGGGTGTTACTTTCTCTACCTTCTATGCGCAGAGCGTAAGTTCTCCGTCGCGTCTGTCGCTCCTTACCGGACAGAATGCTGCTCGCCATCATACTACCAATTGGATTAAGACGGAAGAAAACAACCGCGACCTCTACGGACCGCGCGATTGGAACTGGAATGGCTTGAGTTCTTCTGATTATACCTTGCCGCGTATGCTTAAAACTGCAGGCTATAAAACCATTATCGTAGGGAAGTCGCACTTAGGAAACGGAAAAAGCGAAGGAGCCGACCCGCTGAAGTTGGGCTTCGATGTTAATATAGCAGGCTCGTCAATAGGTGAACCGGGTAGCTATTATGCCGAAGTAGGCTATGGCGCAACCGGAGGTAATGCGGCACGTGCCGTTCCGGGGTTGGAAAAATATCATGGCACTCATACTCACCTTACCGAAGCGTTGACAATAGAAGCCAATGCGCAGATAGATACAGCGGTAGCCGAAAAGAAACCGTTCTTCCTTTATATGTCGCATTATGCCGTACACACTCCGCACGAACGCGATAATCGTTTCTGGGACCGTTATGCTAATGCTAAAGATAAGTCAGACCGTGCCAAGGCATTTGCTACTTTGGTAGAAGGTATGGATAAGTCGCTTGGCGATATCATGGACCATCTTACCAAGAAAGGCATTGCCGAAAACACACTCATTATATTTATGGGCGATAACGGTTCTTCTGCTCCTATGGGATATGCCCGTGGATACTCTTCTTCTGCTCCGTTGCGAGGTATGAAGGGAACTGAGTTTGAAGGTGGCGTGCGCGTGCCTTGTATCGTAGGTTGGGGTAAGCCGAGTCGCAAGAACGCATCGCAGCGTGCTTTACCTGTGGCACAAGGAGTGATGCAGACTCAGATGGGAACCATCATGGATATCTATCCAACATTGGCTCACCTTACCGGGGCAACAGAAAAGCCGGGACACGTAGTAGACGGACAAGATTTGGCGGTACTGTTGACAGGAGCGAAAGATAAATCGCGTGCTAACAAGTTGCTGATTCATTTCCCACACTGTCATCACGGGAGCTATTTCACCACTTATCGTGAAGACGACTGGAAGTTGATTTATTACTACAACCCAGAACATCCTGAACGTCCAGACTGTATACTCTATAACTTAAAGACAGATCCGTACGAAAAACAAGAAGTATCAAAGCAGTATCCCGAAAAGACAATGTACATGCTTCGCCGTATGGTGGCACAGTTGGAAGCCGAAGGTGCTCAGTATCCGATAGGATTTGAAAGACAGACGGTAAAACCCAACATAGAGTATTTCGAGAAATAAAGCCGATGGCTTACTGAATAAAAAAAGCTTCCGCAGAAACGTTTATCGTTCTAGCGGAAGCTTTTTAGTTTATAATTGTCATTAACCTTAATAAGGCAGCGGAACCATAGGACGACGTCCGTGATTTAACTTTAAGCCCTCTTTATATGCTTCTGGACCGTGCAGTAATTTAATGTCCAGCTCTCCTAAGTTAACTAAGATACCACGAGCCATCAAACCAGAATCTTCGTTCTTTTTACGCGGTAATGTTTCTGCCGCTTCTTTCAGTTGTGGTAAGAATTGGCGGATATAATCGCGCATGGTTGGGTCTAATGAAATACATTCCAGTGAAGAATAACCAATCTTACGGTCTTCTTCTTTAGCCGGATTGATGAGGCGTGCAATTCCTTCTTGCGGCTTTCCTAAATATGCAGCTGCATATGCTGCTTCGGATGCTACATAAGGGTCTTCATCTTTCAGCAAATCGGCAAGAGTCTGTGGGCATTGAGAGATTTGTTTCTTATGTGCCAACTCTGCATATCCTACAGCACCCCAGAAACGCATGTCGCGATGTGAACTTGCTATAGCTTTCTCAAACAAAGGCAATGAAGCTATATCGCCCATGCCTGCTGCTTCTACCAATTTATAAAGTTCTTCCATCGGATATTTCTCTTTGCGCACTACGTCGTAAAGCACGTGTCCTGTACGTGAGGTAGGCAAGAAGAAACCTAAATCGTGTGTGCTGCGAATATGGTTAGAAAGCTCGTTGCGCATTTTCGCCAACACTTCAGCGTATTCGGGCGATGATGACAGGTCGTGCAATTCTCCCGGGTCTTTATCCAAGTCGAACAACATCTCTGCCGGATGTGCGTCGAAAGTAAGCGCCCAGTCGGGATTAGTATTATGATTGCCTAAAACAAGCTTATCCCACGCCTTATTAGAAGGCATACCCCACTGATAATAATTACGTAGCGCAAACTGACGGTAGGGGATATAGCTACGCATATATTTAATATGTCCGTCGGTTACGGCACGCACCGGCATGAAGTGATGCAACTGGTTGGCGGCAAACGCAAACTGCACCTTGCGTTCTTCCTTGCTGGCATATTCACCGAATATCGCCTTTCCTTGCATGTTCTTGGTAGGCTTTACTCCGGCTAGGCTCAATACCGTAGGACCCAGGTCGGTGAAGTTTACAAGACTGTTGTCTTTACCCGACTTACCATTAGCCAGATGTTTCCATTTCTCGGGGAAGTAAGCAATCAAAGGCACTTTCAATCCACTTTCATACAAATATCCTTTACCGCGTGGAACACATCCTCCGTGGTCGCTGAAGAAGAAGATAATGGTGTTATCGTCAAGTCCTTTGTCTTTCAAGTCCTTTAAGAAGAAGCCCAGCCAAGTATCTACGTCCTGCACAGCCTCAAGATGTCCGGCATAGTCGGAACGCACTTCAGGCAAATCGGGTACGTACGAAGGCAATGTAAGCAACTCGGTATAGATACCTTCTTTAGTATAATCTCTTCGTCCGTCGGTATGGAAAGTACGTACACGTCCCATGTGCGATGTCACGGTGTTAAATACAGCGAAGAACGGTTGGTCCTTGCCTCTTTTCGGACTGTTGTAAGATGCTGTCTTGGTACACTCGTCCCAGCAAGCTTTATTATTGTTGGTAGAGTTATAATGCGTCTTGCTATTATTAGTACAATAATAACCTGCTTCGCGCAGTCTTTGCGGGAAGAAAATATCTGCCGGTGTGTCGTACGATACCGGATGCACATCCATTCCGTAAGTAGGAGCATAACAACCGGTAATAAGCGAAGAGCGTGCCGGCGAACTCTGTGGAGCAACCGACCAAGCATTCATGAACTGTATACCCTGAGCGGCTAAGCTGTCGGCATTAGGAGTGTGTACGTCTTTGTTTCCATAGCATCCGAACTCATATGAGCTAGTGTCTTCGAATGTTACCCACAGAATGTTGGGTCTTTCTTTCTTCTTGTTGTTTGCTGCAGACGCCTCAAGAGAATAAATACCGCAGGCAGCCGTACAAGCTAAAAACAGTGAAAAGTGTTTCATATTATAAGGTGTTAGTTAATTTTTCACGAAATTATAAGGTTTGCCGCTAATGCCTCGTTTTAAATGTCTTAATCTTTAGCAATCTTGTTTCCTGTCCGCCAAATTGCACAAAATTGATATTTTATAGACGGTATTTAAACGTTATAAAGACATACGTGCATGTCATTAGGTTGAAAGAGGACGCCTTGCCGATGATAAAAGAGTAATTTTGGCATTATAAATCTAACGTATCGTAAATATGAGAAGCTTACTTTTTGTCATCTTGTCGTTGTGTTGCTCTTTTGGGCCTGTGTCGGCTCATGATATTGATAAATCTTCGCAAGATGAATCTTTCCGTAGAGAGGCTAATGTATTGTTGACAGAATGGATGGATACCTTCCTTAATTATCAATGCTCGGGTTTGGGCTCTTCGCTCGACGGAGGTGTGCTTTGTCCAGCTTGCGCCCGTATACACGGTAGAATAGGTGATGCGGTGCTTCCGCTGATGTATTTGGCCGATAAGACTCACGATGAAAAATATCTGAATGGCGCCAAAAGATTGATGGCATGGATGGAGAATGTGCATTGTCCTGATGGAGCTTGGATGAACGATGTGAACGTTTCTAACTGGAACGGAACGACAGTGTTTGCTGCTATCGCTCTTTATGAAGCTTTGCATTACCACGGACATCTGCTTGATGATTCTACTTATAATCATTGGAAAGCGCAGTTGGTAGAAGCCGGTGAGTTTATAATGAACAATCCATTTATTTATAGTCGCAAGCGTGAGGGTATGCGAAACATGAACGTCAATTATTCGGGCTCTGCTACTTATGCTTTATATGCAATAGGCGAATTATGCAATCGCCCCGATTTTAAGGCGAAGGCTAAAGAGATAGCGGTAGATTTAAGACCGTATTTCACAAAGAACGATTATTTCGTATATGGCGAGGGGCCTAATATTTACCATCCCACTAAAAACGGTTGCCTGCCTGTAGACTTACTTTATAATGTAGAAGAAACATTGCCTAATATGGCAAGCTATGCTGTGATGGCTCAAGACACCGTGCTGCTGTCGCTGATAGAACGCTCTATGAGTACACATCTCGAATTCATGTTGCCCGACGGAGCTTGGGATAACAGTTGGGGAACACGTAGTTTCAAGTGGACGTATTGGGGAGGTCGCACCAGCGATGGCTTTATGGGAGGATATTATTTGCTGTCGTCTCGCCATCCTGAGTTTTGGGAAGCCATAAAGCGCAATGTGGCATTATTGCGTAAAGCTACCCACAACGGACTATTGTACGGAGGAATGCATTATTTGGAATCGGGCGTAGCGCCTTGTATTCATCATACTTTCGGCCATGCCAAAGCGTTGACCGCTTGCTTGGAACAACAGCCTAATACCGATTTTCCATCGCAATCGCTTCCTCGCGATAAAGCATACGGTGTAAAATGCCTTAAAGATATCAACACTTGGCTTACTGCGTACGGAGACTGGCGTGCTACTTTCACCGGTTACGATTCGGAATATAAAGTAAAGGGAACTCACCCTATGGGAGGAGTCATTGTAATGCTTTGGCACGCTGAAGGCGGACCGCTTTTTGCCGCTACAATGAATAAGTATCAGCTGATAGAGGCTCCTAACATGCAGGTTACATGTCGCAAGTACCTTACGTGCGGCACTCCTCGACTTGAATTGATGCAAGGGGGCAATGCGTTTACTAACTTAGACGATTTGAATACCGATATAACATGCATTACCGAAAAAGGAAAGTCGGTTTTCCACACTCATACTCATTTGGTAGACATTAATCAGGAATCGCCTTCTGAAGGAAAAGAAATATCTGCCGATATTAAATATGTATTCTCAGAACATGGTGTTCACATCGAAGTAGAACAATGCCCCGAAGGTGCCTATCTTGTTTTGCCAGCCATAGCTTCGCCAGCTGATAAGGTAACCGTAAACGCTAAAAAGGTATATATAGAAAAGGAGAAAGGAGAATGGCAGATACATTGCCAAACGGGTACAATCAGCCAAGGTGAAGTAGATGCCGACGGAAGAGTATTTAACCCTGTGCCGGGCTTTGCCTTTGTTCCTCTGCACGTATCGCCAGAAGGGAATAAGATAACTGTAGATATTGATTTTGGAAAGTAAATCTTTTAGAATGATCCGTTTAGCGTGCCGTTTTGCACAAAAATGATAGTTATTATACAATATCGATATGTGAAAAGCGCAAAAGTGTAAGATTGGGAAACGTTCTTTTACACTTTTTGTGCTTTTCAAACCTAATTTTGCCATCAAAATAAATTCTAAAGTTAAACCTTAGATTCATTTAAAATGTATAGTTTGAAAAACTGGATTCTAGTGATCGTCTTCGCTATTATCAGTGTCTCTGCTTTTGCACAGAGCGCAACTGTTACCGGAAAGGTAGTCGATAGCGAAGGAAGTGAAGTGATTGGAGCTAGCGTTACTGTGAAAGGCGCAGCTGGTGTAGGTACAATTACCGATATCGACGGTAATTACACATTGAAAGTAAACAATGCGTCGAAAGATGTATTGGTGTTCTCTTTTGTCGGTTTGACCACCAAAGAAGTAAAGGTCAACAATCAGAATGTTATTAATGTAACATTGCAGGCTAATGCGGTGTTGTTGGATGAGGTGGTAGCCATTGGTTATGCTACCGTTAAACGTAAAGACTTGACAGGTTCTGTATCATCTGTAGGAAGTCAGGAACTCTCTAAGATTCCTACCAGCGATGTTACTCAGGCTTTGGCTGGACGTATGGCGGGTGTTATGATACAGCAGAGCGAAGGTGCTCCAGGCGCATCTATTTCTATCCGTGTACGTGGTGGTATTTCTATTACTCAGAGCAATGAACCTCTGTATATCATTGATGGTTTCCCTAGCGAAGATGGTATGTCATCGCTCGACCCTGCCGAAATTGAAACAATCGATGTTTTGAAAGACGCTTCGGCTACCGCTATTTACGGTGCACGTGGTGCCAACGGTGTTGTGGTTATCACTACAAAGAATGGTAGCAAGAACGCAGGTAAGGCAACTGTTACATTCGATAGTTATGTAGGTATTAAGAAGATAGCTAAAAAACTCGATGTGCTTTCTCCGTATGAATTTGCTAAATTGGACTATGAACGTACTCTGTGGAGAATGAGAACTGGTGACGCAGGTAACGATGGCATGGAGAAATGGGAAAGCAGATATGGTAAGTATAGCGACATAGAAGCTAATTACGGCAACCGTAAAGGTATAAATTGGCAAGATGAGACCTTAGGTCGTAACGCTCTTACTCAGAATTATCGTATTGGCGTTTCAGGAAAGACAGAAAAGATGAGCTATAGTTTGGCTTATTCATATTATGATGAAGAAGGTGCAATGGTATATAGTGGTACTAAGAAACACACTATTTCATTTAATATGAATCAGGAAGTCAACAAATGGTTGAAGTTGAACGCTCGTATCAGCTATGACCAGAAGAAAGTAGAAGGTATGGGTACTTCGGATGGTGGCGACCGTTTCAACAAGATGCAGCATATCCTGCAGTATCGTCCTACTATCGGTATCTTGGGTGATGACTCTGATTTGCTGCAATCAGAAGACCCTTTGTTGGTTGATGACTCAAACAATGTAATGCAGAACCCTCTAGTTTCTGCTGCCGAATAAACAAACAAGAGAGAATGGCGTACATTCCAGGCTAACGCTGGCGCTACTATCCAATTATTGAAAGGATTGTCTTTCCGCACAACTGTAGGTATGAGTTATCAAAACCGTCGTAATGACGTATTCTATGGAGCAGAATCAGTAACCGGTAAGCGTTCAAGCATCAACGGTAGCATCACAAATCTTGAAAGCAGCAGCTTGCAGAACTCTAACGTGTTGACTTATGCATGGAAAAACCGCGTACACGATTTCACTGCTATGGTAGGTCATGAATACGTAACTAAATGGAATTGTTCATTCTCGGCTGGTGCTAATCAGTTCCCTAATGATGATATAGGACTGGGCGACCTTTCATTGGGTACTCCTACTACTCCTACATCAAGCGAAAATTACGACGATAAATTGCTTTCGTTCTTTGCTCGCGTAAACTATAGCATCTTAGACAAGTATTTGTTTACCGCATCAGTTCGTGCCGACGGTTCTTCTAAGTTCGGTAAGAACAATAAGTGGGGTTATTTCCCTGCATTCTCTGCAGCATGGCGTCTTAGCGAAGAAAAGTTCATCAAGGACTTGAACATCTTCTCTGACTTGAAACTTCGCGTAGGTTATGGTTTGGCTGGTAATAACCGTATCGGTAGTTATCAGAGCTTGGCTATTATGAGTTCGGTTACAGCGGCTAACGGCAATGGAGCGATGGCTGGTTATGCGTCTAAGCAGGTTCCTAACCCTGACTTGAAATGGGAAGCTAACAAAACCTTTAACTTGGGTATGGATTTTGGATTCTTGAATCAGCGTATTACAGTTTCTCCTGAATTCTACGTAAACCGCAGTAGCAATTTGTTGTTGGCTGCTAAATTGCCCCACTCATCAGGTTACACTAAGATGGTAATCAATGCAGGTGAAACTCAGAATACAGGTGTCGACCTTACCATCAATACTGTAAACATTACCAATAAGAAGTTTACTTGGAATACAGCGGTTACTTTATCGCACAATAAGAATAAGGTTAATAAACTGACAGGCGAAGAAGTTCAGTTGTACTTGGCCAACTTCGGTTATTCAGGTGCCGGTGCTTCTCACCAGATTGGAGTAGGCCAGCCTTTGGGTCAGTTCTACGGATATGTAACCGACGGTTTGTATCAGGTTAGCGATTTCAACTATGACGCAGCTACTAAGACATACACACTGAAAGACGGTGTTCCTTATCTTGGCGATAAGAACAAGATACAACCGGGTTATTGGAAATTCAAGAATCTGGATGGAAGCGCAGATAATAAGATTACAGAAAACGACAAGACTATTATCGGTAACGCATTCCCCGATTTCTATGGAGGTATTAACAATACCTTTAGTTATAAGGACTTCGACCTTAGCGTTTACTTGACTTATAGCTACGGAGCGGAAGTTCTGAACGCTACTAAGTTGACTAACACTAAGACTGCGGCTACAAACAAGAACGTATTGGCCATTGCCGATGAAGCAAACCGCTGGGTAACTATCAATAGCGAAGGACAACTGATTACAGATCCTACAGAATTGGCTGCTGTAAACCAGAACAAGACAATCGCTCAGTTCGGTGATAACGGTCTGAATAACACATATATTCATTCATGGGGTGTGGAAGACGCTTCTTATTTGAAATTGAGCAATATCACATTCGGATATTCATTCCCCAAGAAGGTGATTAGAAAAGTAGGTTTGTCAAAACTGCGTCTTTACGCTACAGCCAGCAACTTGCTGACTTGGACTCCGTATAGCGGTTTCGACCCTGAAGTTTCTACAATGAGCAGCTCATTGACTCCGGGTGTTGACTTCGGAGCTTACCCTAGAAGCCGTTCGTTTGTTTTTGGTGTAAATGTTGCATTTTAATAAGTCGAAAAATAGAATACAATGAAAAATAGAATTAAATATATGCTTGGGGCATCACTGATGGTAGTGGGATTAGCCTCTTGCGACTTGACAGAAAAACCGTCTTCATATTATGAGATGGATACATACTTCAATACCGTAGAAAAGGCTAAGATGGCCGTCATCGGCATATACGATTGCTTGGAAACCGGCAACTATTATGGCCAGGATATAATGCCTTTCTCTGGCTCTGATGATATGTTTATGGTGAGAGGTGTCGCTTCGGACGGTACTCGCCGCGATATCTCGCATTACCAATACGATGCGTCGAATACTTGGATTGCTTCTGTATGGGAGTATGCTTATCAGGGTTTGGATAGAGCTAATTTGGCGATAACCAATATAGAGGCGATGCCGGGTTATGCAGAAAGTGAAGAACTGCAGGAGTTGGTTGGCCAAGCAAGATTCTTGCGTGCCTTCATTGCTTTCGACTTGGTAAGATTCTGGGGTGATGTACCTTTCTCTACAAAATATACTGGTAGCTATGATGAGGTGGCTAAGCCGAGAACCGACCGTGAGAAGATTTACGATCAAATGATTGAAGATTTGAACTTTGCAAAGACACATCTGAAAGTAGGAAGTGAGGTAGTTTCTTCAGAAGTACCTTGCCGTGGCGCAGCTCGTGCATTACTGATGCGTGTGTATCTGCAGCGTGCAGGTTATAGCTTGAACAGAGCTACAGCTAAGTTGACTCGCCCGGATGATGCTGCAAGAAAGAGTTATTTCGAGGCGGTCATTAAAGAATGGGAAACATTTAAAACTGAAGGTTATCATAACTTTGGCAACGGTGGTTACGAACAGGTGTTTAAGAACTACTCTCAGTTGATACTTGATAATAAAGAAAGTTTGTGGGAAGTAGCATTCGAACCTAATCAGGGCCAGAAAGATAATGCTGGTTACTGGGCAACATATAACGGACCGATGGTAGATGCTCCGGGAAGCAATCCTGGTACAAGCAATTATATGGGTCGTGCCAATGCGTTCTTTGTGGTTTTGCCTTATTGGAAATCGTTTTATGAATCGAATGCCGACGGATCTGAAAAAGACGTTCGTAGAGATGTAAACTTCGTAGATTACGCATACGTATGGAATAAGAAGAAATCTATTCATGAGAAGTCGTACACTAGTAATGCTATCGCGAAGAATGTAAATCGTTTCCCTGGCAAGTGGCGTAGAGAATGGATGGCTCCAGGCTTTGCCGACCCGAATATCACTGGCGTAAACTTCTGTCCGTTGCGTTATGCCGATGTAGTTTTGATGGCTGCCGAGGCTTATAATGAGACTAACAATACACCTGAGGCTTGGAACTTGTTGAATCAGGTTCGTAAACGTGCTAAAGCTACTCCTATTACAAGCGATAACTATGCTAGTCTTGAAAAGGCTCCTAAGGTATATGATTTGCCGTTTATCGCTGATGCTGATGAGGCTGGTAAGTTCCGTACAGCTCTTTACTGGGAACGTGCGTTCGAGCTTTGCTATGAAGGCCAGCGTAAATACGATTTGATTCGTTGGGGTATCTTGAAAGAGTCGCTCGAAGCTGCACAGGCTCATATCGAATCTTGGATACCGACTGCTGCCGACAATGTTAATGATAAGACCTTGAAAAGCTGGAATCCGGTTGAATGGGCTAAGTCGAACTATGTAGCAGGACACAATTTCAAGACAGGAAAGCACGAACTGTATCCTATTCCTTTGGCAGAAATACAGTCGAATGCAGAATTGAATGGAGAAAACAATCCAGGTTTCTAATGCTTTTTTAAATTTTAGGGAATGACATGTATGCAAAGAGAGGAGCTTGGTAAAATAGGCTTCTCTCTTTGTTCTTTAATAGTATCGATTATGAAGAAACAGTTTTATTGGCTGTCGGTTTTAGGAGCTTCGTTTTGCCTTGGCGCTTGTGGAGGCTCAGAAGAGACAGCGGTTGTAAAGGTGAATGCGGAGACCTTGATGCATGAGGTACGCGCTACTTCTGTACCGTTTGATGGGGCGACGGTAAAGATTAATCCTCCTCGTTTTATGTGGCCCGACAAGTTTCCGCATTTAGGGCCAGTGCTCGATGGGGTACCCGGAACAGTTGACGAGAAGCGTACTGCGCTTTATCGCATTCGCATTTCGCAAGATAAAGAGTTCAAGAAAGACGTTATTACCGGCGAGCAGCCGTGGTCTTTCTTCAATCCTTTTAAGCGGTTGGCTAATGGAACGTGGTACTGGCAACACGCTTATGTATCGCCCGAAGGAGTTGAAGAATGGTCGCCAGTGCGTAAGTTTACGGTAGACGACATTGCGTTAGACTTTAATCCGCCTTCGTTTAAGGATGTGTTGAGTCGTTATTCGTCGCAACACCCACGTGTTATGATGGATGCAGCCGATTGGGATGATATTATAAAACGCAATAAAACAAATCCCGAGGCACTGGCATTTGTAAAGAAGGCGACGACTTGTCTTTCGCATCCGCTAAAACATTTGCAGGAAGAGGTAGACACTACTAATGTGGTGAAACTGACAAACATTGTACAGCGTGAGTCGGCTCTTATACGCGAAAGTCGTAAGATAGTAGACCGTGAAGAAGCCAACATGAACGCACTGGTGCGTGCTTATATGTTTACAAAGGATGATAAATACTATAAAGAAGGCATAAAGCGACTGACAGAGATTCTGTCTTGGCAGAAAAGCAAATACTTTGCCGGCGACTTTAACTTATCTACGCTTTTGTCGATGAGTACATCGGCTTACGATGGATATTACAACTTACTCACTCCGCAGGAAAAACAATTCTTGTTAGATAATATTCAACACTTAGGCGATAAGTTCTATCATGAGTACGTAAATCACCTTGAGAACCGTATTGCTGATAATCACGTATGGCAGATGACATTCCGCATTCTTACTATGGCGGCATTTGCTACTGTAGGCGAGATTCCTGAAGCTACTATGTGGGCAGACTATTGCTATAATGAGTGGGTGTCTCGTTTGCCAGGGTTGACTAACGACGGAGCTTGGCACAATGGAGACTCTTATTTCCACGTAAACATCCGCACGCTGATAGAAGTGCCTGCATTCTTCTCGCGTATTTCAGGGTTCAACTTCTTTGCCGACCCGTGGTATAATAACAATGCACTATATGTTATCTACCAGCAACCACCGTTCTCTATGTCGGGCGGCCACGGCAATTCGCACGAAAAGAACTTGTCGCCCAACGGCGGACGTGTAGGTTATGCCGATGCGTTGGCTCGCGAATGCAATAATCCGTGGGCGGCGGCATACGTGTACGAAATATTGAAAGAAGACCCCGAAGCTTATTATAAATCGTTCGAGATAAAACCTGCCGATTTAAGTTGGTATCGTTGTACCACAAAGAAAACTTTGCCCGAGTACACACGCCATTTGTCAGAATTGCCCGGATGTAAGGTGTTCTGCGAAACAGGTACTGCCTTAATGAATACAGACATGGGCAATTATGCCGATAACGCACGCCTTTCATTCAGAAGTAGTGCTTATGGCTCTACATCACACGCGTTGGCAAATCAGAATGCCTTTAATACCTTCTATGGCGGTAAGGCAATATTCTACAGCAGCGGACATCGCACCGGCTTTACCGACGACCATTGCATGTATGCCTATCGTAATACCCGTGCGCACAACTCTATTTTAGTGAACGGAATGGGGCAGAAAATAGGAACCGAGGGATACGGATGGATTCCGCGTTTCTATGAAGGCGAAGAACTGTCGTACGTAGTGGGCGATGCGTCGAATGCCTATGGAAAGGTAACCTCTCCGTTATGGCTGGAGCGTGGACGTTTGTCGGGAACTAAGTTTACTCCCGAAAATGGATGGGATGAAAATAAACTCGACTGTTTCCGTCGGCACATCGTGCAGTTGGGTCGTACCGGATTGTTCGTAGTATACGATGAGTTGGTAGCAAAAGAACCCGTAAAATGGAGCTACTTGCTACATACTATAGAGCAACCTATGGAAGTTACAACCGCTAATGACGGACTCCGCATTGCAGGAAAGAACAATTCCGACGGAGTTTCTGTGGCTAACCTTTTCAGTTCGCAAGAGATGACATACGCTCAGACCGATACCTTCTTCGTTGCGGCTATCAATTGGAAGAAGCGATTAGATAATGTATTGAGCAATCATTATCATTTTACAGCTACTACCACACCGTGTAAAACAGCATGCTTCTTAAATATACTCGATGTACATGGCGACAACCGTCAGGACTTGCCTGTAGTACGTCAAGGAAATAAGATAACCGTTGCCGGATGGACTATAGAGTGCAACCTTGATACACCCGATACACCTTATTTATATATAGAGAACAAGCAGAGCGGAGCGTCTCTCAGATTTGATTATAAATTTGAAAAAGGAGCTACCATCATAGAAGATAAGGTGAAAGATAAAACTATCAGAAAGCGTTTGGTAGATTATTTACCCGAATACGATATCTAATTGAAAAGCGGCTCGGAATATCGTATTCCATGCCGCTTTTGCCTGTTTTATTGTGAGATAGTGTGCTTTTGCATTCTTTTATGTATTTTTGCACACAAAAGAAAATTAATTAATTTATAAAATATATGAAACATTTATTTGCCGTACTCTTTGCGCTACTGATAGGCGGATTTGCAAAGGCACAAACCAATGCTCAGTTATTTTACGATTTCGGATCGGACCGTAAGTTTGTTACTTTGACTTTAGAGATGTTTAAAGCCGACAAGTGGGGTAACACTTATTTCTTCGTCGACCATGACTTTAATTACGATGAACCCTCAACAGACAGTCACGTCCTTGCTCCCGGCGGTAGCTATTTGGAAATAGCTCGTTGCCTTAACTTCTGGCAAGAATCAGCTATCAAAGCATTCAGCCTGCAGGTAGAATATAATGGCGGTGTTACTAAAAATTATCCTATCAACACTGCTTGGTTGTTTGGTGTTGACTACTTTATGCACGATAAGTCGTTCAATAATACATTAAACCTGAAAGCTCTGTATAAAACTATCCGTAAGAAAGGCAGTACAGTGCCTATGCAGCTTACAGCCGTATGGACTTGCAAGGATCTCTTCGGACTGAAAGGCTTGACATTCGACGGCTTCGCCGATTTCTGGTGGGAAACTCACAACTGTATTAAAGAAGACGGATCATGGACCGAAAAGCATAATATCTTCATTACCGAACCTCAGTTGTGGTATAATGTAGGTAAACACTTAGGATGCGAAAACCTGAATATCGGAACCGAAATAGAATTGAGCAATAACTTCGGCTCAACCAACGGATTCAAGTGCCGTCCTTGCCTTGGCGCTAAATGGATATTCTAAAGATTAGTATGTAATATCTAAACAATTAAATAAAATATTGTATGCTGAAAAAACTATTTGATTTCGATCCTGCAAAGCATAGCCTCAAGACCGAAATAGCGGCAGGTATCACTACTTTCCTTACGATGGCTTATATATTAGCTGTCAATCCGGAAATATTCTCGAACCTGGCAGCGCAAGGAATGGATACACATGCCGTATTTACCGCTACTACATTGGCGGCAATCGTAGGTACGGTTATTATGGCCGTTTATGCCAAGAAACCTTTCGGGCTTGCTCCCGGTATGGGATTGAACGCCTTTTTCGTGTTCACCATCTGTCTTACTATGGGCTATCCGTGGCAAATGGCGCTTACTGCAGTCTTTATAGAAGGTATCATCTTTATTCTTCTTACCGTAACTAAGATTCGTACATTGATAGTAGACGCTATCCCCGCCGACTTGAAGCGTGCGATAGGTGCCGGTATCGGACTCTTCATCGCTTTTATAGGATTGAAGAACGCAGGTATTATTGTGAATAACGAAGCTACTTTAGTCAGCTTGGGTAAGATAACAGAAGGCAGCGCATTGCTTGGAATGATAGGTATTTTGATTTCAGGATTCTTCGTAGTAAGAAAAGTGCCCGGAAGTTTGTTGCTGGGTATCTTGATAACTGCGGTAATTGGTATCCCTATGGGAATTACCCACTTTAACGGTTTGGTAGATACGCCCCCTTCTATTGCTCCTATCTTCTGTCAGTTCGATTTCTCGAATGTTCTTTCGCTCGATATGGTGGTTATAGTATTTACATTCCTCTTTATTGATATGTTCGACACAATGGGAACTTTGGTAGGAGTATGTACTAAAGCCGGCATGATGCGTCCGGATGGAAAAATCCACGGACTGAACAAGGCGTTTATGGCAGATGCCATAGCTACTGTAGCAGGAGCCTGCTTCGGTACAAGTACTACAACTACTTACGTTGAAAGTGCTTCGGGTGTAGCGCAAGGCGGACGTACAGGTCTTACAGCTTTCACAACCGCTGTTTGTTTCTTTATAGCATTGTTCTTCGCCCCATTGTTCTTGTCAATACCTTCGGCTGCTACAGCTCCGGTATTGGTGATAGTGGGACTGTTCATGCTGTCGCCTATAAAAGACATTAAGCTTGAAGATTATTCAGAATCAATACCTGCATTTATTACCATCATTGTTATGCCGTTGGCTTATAGCATTTCCGACGGTATTCTTTGCGGTATGATTTGTTATGTAGCTCTGAATGCGCTTTGCGGCAACTTTAAGAAGATAAACATCACTATGTGGATTCTTGCCGTATTGTTTGTGCTGAAATATATTTTCATCTAAGAAAATACATATATTAAATTACAAGAGCGTGATGCCGGCGGTATGGTTATACCAACCGTAGGCATCACGCTCTTTTTTGTCTTAAACAAAACTTGTAAATCTTCCGATGAACAGCCCTCTAATCGCAGTTCTTGCCAATCATCAGTGTCTGTGAGGGCAGTCATTAAACTCTTTAATGAAGTGTCTTAGTACAGATTTACTTTACACCGTTTT
>ULXH01008813.1_pt1 | contig 41885 bp, 28 predicted proteins | sample 1961101 | NCBI WGS metagenome assembly ULXH01 (sample SAMEA4835833, study PRJEB28245) | human gut metagenome | biome: gut microbiome; material: fecal sample | place: Denmark | collected 2008 | reverse complement strand
CGGCACGCTCCGTATTATGCAATAACCTGATACGGCTGTACTATGTAAGATAATCAAGCTCCTTGCGCATACTCACAAGCTCCTCGCGTACCTTCTTCAGTCGGTCTACTATCTCTACCACATTACTTACCGTCTCCTTATTCTGCTTGATACGCTGCTTGGCTCCGGCCAAGGTCATCCCCTTCTCCTTCACCAAATGATACACCAGGCGCACGTTTTCAATATCCTCCTTAGTATACTGACGAATGTTACCTCCCGCCTTCTTGGGCGAAATAAACGGAAACTCCTTCTCCCAGTAACGAAGCAAAGACTCGTTCACATCGAACATGGCAGCCACCTCGCGTATAGAATAATATATCTTCAGTCCTTTATCAGTCTTTAAGGCCATAGCTTTTTCCTTTATTAATCGAATACCTTACCGTGATTAGACGCAATCTGTATCATCTTGTCATAATCGTCGGCATTCAAGTCCATAAAATAATAATTCACAGGATTCATAATATGTCCCTTCAAATGCACCTCGTAGTGCAAGTGCGGTCCCGTACTTTTTCCGGTACTTCCCACCTGCCCTATCTTTTCTCCTCTCACTACCTTCTGCCCCTTTCTTACGCCTATCTTGCTGAGATGAGCGTAACGGGTTACGTATCCAAATCCATGATCTATCGTGATGCAATTACCATACAGTCCTTCCCATCCCGCTTTCTGCACAGTACCGTTGCCCGTGGCATAAACCGGAGTGCCCACGTTGGCCGAGAAGTCCATTCCAGCATGAAACTTCACTGTCTTGTAAATAGGGTCTATACGGTTACCGTATCCCGAAGCCGTCTGCTTCAGATTCTTGTTAGATACGGGCTGAATGGCAGGGATACAAGCCAACATATCATCGTGTTTCTTACATAACTCCACTATATCGTCGTACGATTTAGACTGCACATAAACTCTACGCGCCAGTAAGTCCATCTGCTGTGTGGTGTTCACCACCATCTTGGCGTTAGTCATATCCATCAACTCCTCGTAACGGTTTGTTTTGCCGTAACTTGCGTTGCGAAGCGCATCCGCCACAGGGTCGGCCTGCATAATGACACGATACAAGTTGTCATCACGGCGCTGCAACTGCTGCATCACCCCAAGGGCATCGTCAAGGCGAGAAGAAAGAATATTATACTGAGCCAACAAGCGTGAGTTTTCCACCCTAAGATTCTTTTCGGAAGGAGAACCGAACACTATCAACAGTACGATAAAAAATCCGGCACCCAACCCCATACCGACAAACATTCGGCGTAAATAGCTTATCATGCGCTGGCGCATCGTAGGGTAGATGCGGTCGTAAGTCCGGGTTTTCGGATTGTATATGTAATATACTTTGCGCATTAAATACCTGTTTTTCTTAAAAATTAATGTTAGGGATGCCAAGTTTTAGCATGAAACCTATCGACAAAAATAATAAAACAGATTATCTTTGCAAATCAAATTCGAGAATATTAACTACAAGATATATAATCATCATGTTGACAGCTAATGAAATCCGCGACTCATTCGTTAAATTCTTCGAGTCGAAAGGGCATCAGATTGTGCCTTCTGCACCGATGGTAATCAAGGACGACCCTACCCTGATGTTTACCAATGCAGGTATGAACCAATTTAAAGACATTATTTTAGGCAATCACCCCGCCAAATACAAACGTGTAACCGACTCACAGAAATGTTTGCGCGTAAGCGGTAAGCATAACGACTTGGAAGAAGTAGGTCACGATACTTACCACCACACCATGTTCGAGATGCTTGGTAACTGGTCTTTCGGCGACTATTTCAAGAAAGAAGTTATCGGATGGGCATACGAGTACTTGGTAGACATTCTGAAAATCGATCCTAAAGACCTCTACGTTACAGTATTCGAAGGTAGCCCTGAGGAAGGACTGGAACGCGACGACGAAGCAGCAGGATATTGGGGCAAATATTTCCCCGAAGATCATATCATCAACGGTAACAAACATGATAACTTCTGGGAAATGGGCGATACCGGACCATGCGGACCGTGCTCTGAAATTCATATAGACTCTCGTTCTGAAGAAGAAAAAGCTAAAGTTCCCGGACGCGAATTGGTAAACAAAGACCATCCGCAGGTTATTGAAATCTGGAACTTGGTATTTATGCAATACAACCGTAAGGCTGATGGTTCACTTGAGCCGCTGCCAGCTAAGGTTATCGATACCGGTATGGGATTCGAACGTTTGGTTCGCACCATGCAGGGCAAGACTTCAAACTACGATACCGACGTATTCCAGCCTATTATCAAAGTTATCGGCGACTTGTCTAACAAGACTTACGGACAGGACGAAAAGACAGACATCGCCATGCGTGTTGTTGCCGACCATATCCGTACTATCGCATTCTCAATCACCGACGGACAGTTGCCGTCGAACGCTAAGGCAGGTTATGTAATCCGCCGTATCTTGCGCCGTGCCGTACGTTACGCTTACACCTTCCTCGACCAGAAGCAGGCATTCATGTACAAGCTTGTTCCGGTGTTGATAGAAAACATGGGCGGTGCTTATCCTGAACTGAAAGCTCAGCAAGCGTTGATAGAAAAGGTTATCAAGGAAGAAGAAGAATCATTCTTGCGTACTCTTGAAACAGGTATCCGTCTGCTCGACAAGACTATGGGCGAAGCTAAAGCTGCCGGGAAAAAAGAAATCAGCGGTGTTGACGCATTTACTCTCTACGATACATTCGGATTCCCTCTCGACCTTACAGAGCTGATTACTCGCGAAAACGGTATGACTGTTAATGAAGACGAGTTCAATGCTGAAATGCAGAAGCAGAAACAGCGTGCACGTAATGCGGCTGCCGTAGAACTTGGTGACTGGATTACACTGAAAGAAGGCGAAACTAAATTCGTAGGTTACGACTATACTGAATACGAAACAAGCATCCTTCGCTACCGTGAAGTAAAACAGAAGAACCAGACTTTATACCAAATCGTATTGAGCGACACTCCGTTCTATGCAGAAAGCGGTGGTCAGGTAGGCGATACAGGTGTATTGGTAAGCGAATTCGAAACTATCGAAATCATCGATACCAAGAAAGAAAACAACTTGCCTATCCATATCGCCAAGAAATTGCCGGAACATCTCGACGCTCCTATGATGGCTTGCGTAGATACTGATAAGCGTGCTGCTTGTGCTGCCAACCACTCTTGTACTCACTTGCTCGACGAAGCTTTGCGTCAGGTGCTTGGTAATCACGTAGAGCAGAAGGGTTCTTTGGTAACTCCTGAGTCTTTGCGTTTCGACTTCTCTCACTTCCAGAAGGTAACTCCGGAACAGATACGCGAAGTAGAACACTTGGTTAACGCTAAGATTCGCGAGAATATTCCTTTAACAGAATATCGCCACATGCCTATCGAAAAGGCTAAAGAACTTGGTGCTATCGCCCTCTTCGGCGAAAAGTACGGCGACGAAGTTCGCGTAGTTCAGTTCGGCACATCTATCGAATTCTGTGGTGGTACACACGTTTCGGCTACAGGTAAAATCGGTATGGTTAAGATTTTGGCTGAAAGTTCTGTAGCTGCAGGCGTACGTCGTATCGAAGCTATCACCGGTGAAAGAGTAGAAAACATGCTCGACACTATACAGGATACTATCACAGACTTGAAGTCGCTCTTCAACAACGCTCCCGACTTGAGAGTTGCTATCACTAAGTATATTGAAGAGAACGCAGGCTTGAAGAAACAGGTTGAAGAATACATGAAAGAGAAAGAGGCTTCTGTGAAGGCTCGCCTGATAGAAAACATAAAAGAAATCAATGGAATTAAGGTCATCAAGACCGTTCTTCCTATGCCTGCCGATGTTGTTAAGAACATCGCGTTCCAGCTGAAGGGTCAATTCCCTGAAAACTTGCTGGTTGTTATCGGAAGTGTATTCGAAAGCAAACCGCTGCTTACCGTTGCCATCAGCGAAGACTTGGTTAAGAACAACGGCATGAACGCAGGTAAGCTGGTACGCGAAGCTGCCAAGCTGATTCAGGGTGGCGGTGGCGGTCAGCCTCACTTTGCAACTGCCGGCGGTAAGAATGCTGAAGGCATCATCGCTGCTACCGATAAAGTTGTAGAGTTGGCAGGTCTTTAATCTGTAGACTTACATCGTCTTATTACATACGCAGAAGCGAAGTTGCTTGCACTATTATAATGTGCAAGCGGCTTCGCTTCTTTTTTGTATTATGACATTCAAGTCATATAAACAAGGGCGCAGTCATCACCTCACAATGAGGAAGATAACTGCGCCCTTAAATGGATTTATCGAGAAACAATCTCAAGCTTACTTACAGTTTCCTGTGCAGTGAGGCTTAAGCTGTTTAAAGAAATCGTTGCCTTTATCGTCTACCAAGATGAAAGCAGGGAAGTCTTCTACTGTAATCTTCCAGATTGCTTCCATACCCAGTTCAGGATATTCTACACATTCGATGCTCTTGATGCTGCTCTGTGAAAGAACTGCAGCTACACCACCGATAGTACCCAGATAGAAACCGCCATGCTTCTGGCAAGCGTTTGTAACTACATCGCTACGGTTACCCTTGGCAATCATTACCAAACTTGCGCCGTGAGCCTGGAACTCGTCAACGTACGGGTCCATACGGTTAGCTGTAGTCGGTCCCATACTACCGCAAGGATATCCAGCCGGAGTCTTAGCAGGTCCTGCATAAAGAATAGGATGATTCTTGAAGTAAGCAGGAAGTTCTTCGCCAGCATCCAAGCGAGCTTTCAGCTTAGCGTGTGCAATATCGCGGGCTACGATAATGGTACCCTTCAAGTTAACGCGGGTACTTACCGGATATTTGCTCAACTCTGCACGTACAGAGTCAATACCCTTATCCAAGTCGATTTCGATTCCCTTAGCGCCTTCACCCGGCTTACGCAATTCTTCAGGTATCAATTCAGAAGGATTGCTATCCATCTTTTCAAGCCAGATACCGTCTTTATTAATCTTAGCCTTGATGTTACGGTCGGCCGAGCAGCTAACACCCATACCGATAGGACAGCTTGCTCCATGGCGAGGCAAACGAATCACGCGGATATCGTGTGCCAAGTACTTACCGCCGAACTGAGCTCCAAGACCAATCTTGTAAGCTTCTTCCAGCAATTTGTTTTCCAAGTCGATATCACGGAACGCACGTCCGGTTTCGTCGCCTGTAGTAGGCAGGTTATCGTAATATTTAATAGAAGCGAGTTTAACTGTAAGCAAGTTCTTCTCTGCGCTGGTACCACCGATAACGAATGCGATGTGATACGGAGGACAAGCTGCAGTACCCAATGTTTTCATCTTTTCTACCAAGAAAGGAAGCAATGTACCTTCGTTCTGGATAGTAGCCTTAGTCATCGGGTAGAAATAAGTCTTGTTGGCAGAACCACCACCCTTAGCAACCATCACGAAGCGGTATTCGTCGCCTTCGGTAGCCTCGATGTCAATCTGAGCCGGCAAGTTGCAACGAGTGTTTACTTCATCGTACATGTTAAGCGGAGCGTTCTGAGAGTAGCGAAGATTATCTTCTGTAAATGTGTTGTACACACCGCGGCTCAACGCTTCTTCATCTTCGAAGTCGGTCCATACACGCTGTCCTTTTTCTCCGTGGATAATGGCAGTACCGGTATCCTGGCAGAAAGGCAAAATGCCTTTTGCGGCAGTTTCTGCATTACGAAGGAACTGCAATGCTACGTACTTGTCGTTTTCCGAAGCTTCGGGGTCTGACAAAATCTTTGCCACCTGCAGGTTATGTTCTCTACGGAGCATGAACTCTACATCGTGGAAAGCCTGCTGAGCAAGCAATGTAAGTGTTTCTTTAGTCACTTTCAAGATTGTTTTGCCTTCAAATTCACCTGTACTTACGCCGTCTGTAGTAAGCAAACGGTATTCAGTATTGTCCTTTCCTAACTGGAACATAGGAGCATACTTGAACTCGGGAGTTGTTGCCATATATTTATATATTAATTGTTAGTTATAGTGGTAGCAAAGTTACGAAGTATTATCGAAATTTTTCCTTAATATATAATAAAAACTTTCACTGTCAGCGCAGTGCTTGCTGCAGTTCTTTCAGGAGTACATCCAAGCCGGGGAAGCCTATGTGGGTGTTCTGCAGTTTTCCGTTAGCGTCAATAATGAAATATCCGGGGATTCCTTTTATCTGATAGGTGCTGCACAAGTTTTTCCACTGCGGTTCGGTAAGTCTGTAATGAATGCCGGGTATGGTGGGCAGCAGTGCGTTCCATTCCGCTTCGGGCGATGAAGGGCATGTTACATATATATATACTATATCGAGATTAGAGAGGCGTTGCTTTAAGGCTGGCATCAGTCGTAGGGCCTTGCGGCACGGACCACACCATGTGGCCCATAAATCTACAAGTACTGCACTGCCTTTATACGGCGCTACTATAGATGAGAGTATGTCTTCGCCCATAAGCGTGGAGTTTAATTCGAGTGCCACATATCCGTGGGCCGACTTCGCTCGCTCTGCTTGGGCAATAGCTCCTTCCATCCGCAACTTTAGATAAGCCATTACTTCGGGCGAGGAGATGGAAGACATCAGTTTCTTATCGGCATCTTGCACACGAAGATTCTTCTGCACGTTTTTATATACTTGGCTTGAACGGTCTAAGTCGGCGGTAACTGTCTGTAATAGCGATGATGATTGTAATGATGTTCCTTTCTTGATGGCGTGAGCATTGTTGTACGCCTCTGCCGCCCCGTCAAACCACAACCTACGACTATGCGCATATCTCGATTCGAGGAGGTGCGATTGCGCCATGCTAACACGTGGCAGATGGATGTAAACAGCAGTTTCTTCGCCCGGAATAAGCAGACAGTCGAAACTTACCTTGTTTAGCGAAAGCCGCACGTGCGTATTGGCAAGCAAATCGGCTTCGATATGGAACGAGCCGTCGGCTTTGCATTTCACAGTCTTTGCGTAGGTGTTATTTGTAAAAGGATCGGGTATTTCAAGACGGATGTCTAAAGGATAATGGGTGTCGTAGCCGAAAATGTATCCATTGACACTTGACTTTCCAGCAGACAGCTTATCTTGCAAGGGTTTTTCTTCGGCTTTCTTTTCAGCCATAGTCTGCAAGAAATCGGGCAAGAACACGTAAGGCTCTGCCGACGTAAGCTGAATGCCGTATATTCCCCAATTGGCGTCCGGTTCTATCAAGTCGACCGAATGTACTCCCGCAGGCAACGGCGGGAAAATGAGAGTGACATTCATCTTGCCGCTCTGAGGCATAGATTCGGGCATAGTCAATCCGTCAATGGAGAGATGCTCCGCCTCGCTGATACGGAGACGCTGATTGCCGGCACGCAAAACAGTAGCCGACGAAATGATTGCCAAATCGCCCGGAGCGCCGTAAAAGACAGCGTCAACACGAGTCAGCTCGTCATTGAACGCTATCTTACTTATTTCGAACGACGTTGTTGTCGATGTCACAAAACATGGGCGCATAACTTCTCTTGCCCTAAAAGCCGAGGCATGTGCTACAAGATACAAAATAGCCACCATGCAAAACAGCCATATACGCTTCATAACTATCCTATAATAGGTTGATTATTCTTCTTCGTATGTTTGATAAAGAAAATCGTTATACGGATACTTCTGTACGTGCAGTTCGCGCACCTTTTTATATACCCGTTCTTTAAGTTCGTCTATATTTGTTTTCTGTTTAGCCGAGATGAAGATGCAATTGTCGTTCATCTTTGCCATCCAGGTATTCATCAACTCTTCGAGCGTAATGTTTTCCTTGGTCTTCGGGGTCAAGTCGTCTTCCGCCTTTTCTACGTATGTGTAGGCATCGATTTTGTTGAACACCAGCATAGTGGGCTTTCCTCCCGCTCCCAAATCGGCAATAGTCTTTTCTACCACTTGAATCTGTTCTTCAAAATCGGGGTGAGAAATATCTACCACGTGAATCAGCAAGTCGGCTTCGCGCACCTCGTCGAGTGTAGATTTAAATGAGTCTACCAAGTCGGTAGGCAACTTACGTATAAAGCCTACTGTATCTGAAAGCAGGAAGGGCAGGTTTTCTATAATCACCTTACGTACTGTAGTGTCGAGCGTAGCGAACAGCTTGTTCTCGGCAAACACTTCGCTCTTGGCAAGCAGGTTCATCAATGTAGACTTTCCTACGTTGGTATATCCTACCAATGCCACGCGTATCAATCGTCCGCGGTTCTTACGCTGAGTAGATTTCTGCGTGTCGATGTCAGCCAATCTCTGTTTTAGCAACGCCATACGGTTCAAAATGATACGGCGGTCCATTTCCAGCTGAGTTTCACCCGGTCCACGAAGTCCCACCGAACCTTTTCCGCCTCCGGCACCGGAACCACCACCCTGACGTTCAAGGTGAGTCCAGAGTCGTTGCAGACGAGGCAACATATATTTATATTGCGCCAACTCTACCTGAGTCTTTGCGTTAGCGGTCTGCGCACGCATGGCGAAGATGTCAAGAATCAACGACGTACGGTCCAGAATCTTCACCTTAAGTTCACTTTCTATATTACGTATTTGCTTGGCCGAAAGTTCATCATCGAATATCACCATACCTATTTCGGTCTCTTCGCTTTCATTTTGCACTGACAAATACTCCTTCAGTTCCTGCAACTTACCTTTACCTACATAAGTTACCTTATTAGGGAAATCAAGCTTTTGGGTAAAACGTTGCACAACTTCCGCTCCAGCCGTTTCGGCCAGGAATGCCAGTTCATCAAGATACTCATTAGTCTTGCGTTCACTTTGAGTTTGGGTAATCAGTCCCACCAATACAGCCTTCTCGGTCTGCGCTTCGGATATTACAAATTCTTTCATTCAGTATGGTTGTATTTCTTATTGTCGCAAAGATAGTGCAATTTATCATTCCATACCGACAGTATGCAGCAAAAAGTTATCGATATATCATTGCAGCCGCATTTTTACACTATACATATATATATAAGCAAACGCTAACCGTGGATTATAAATTAAGAGAAATTATCTATTACAAACACAATGCAATAGCCACACGTTAGCAATTTGACATTATGTCAATCATTTTACAGAAAACAATGAAGTAAAACGATATAAAACGTCACATTATACAAGATAACTACGAATAAGCTATCAATTAGCCAGTTTTATAAAATATAGTTACTTTATGACTATAAATTTTAATCAACAATAACAAAAACGTAGATTTTTACATGCAAATAATTACATTTTCACATTTGCTTTGAATATTTCCTGCATAAAACCACATATTACAAAGCTAAAATTTCACTTTTTGCATACTTTTTGTACATTTATTGGCAAAAAGATGCAAAATATTAAGATTATATATACTTTTGCCATACAAGCACAATAATTATTTTGAATTTATTTAATTTTTAACGAGACTTTATTTATGGAAAAGAAAATGATGCTTTTGATGACCTTCCTATTGATAGGTATAGGTCTGGTAAACGCACAGATTTCTAAAGTAACAGGTCATGTTACTTCAGACGAAGACGGTTTACCGGTAGTTGGAGCCTCCGTATTAGTTAAAGGTACTACAATAGGTACAGTCACAGATATGGACGGTAATTTTGCAATCAACAACGTTCCAAGCACAGCTAAAACCTTGGTAGTATCATTCATTGGTATGCAGACCCAAGAGGTACATATTAAGGGACATGTCAAAGTTGTTATGATTTCTGACGCAAAGGCTTTAGACGAAGTCATGGTAGTAGCTTACGGTACAGCTAAGAAATCTTCTTTCACAGGTTCTGCCGCAGCGGTTAGCGGAAAAGACATCGCTAAGCTTCAGGTATCTTCTGTTTCTAAGGCATTGGAAGGAGCAGCTGCCGGTGTTACTGTAGTCAGCACAAGCGGTCAGCCGGGTGAAAACTCTAAGATCCGTATCCGCGGTATCGGTTCTTTCAGTGCATCATCTGCACCTCTGTATGTAGTAGACGGTATTCCTTATGACGAAGACGCTGTAAACGCTATCAACCCTTCCGATATTGAGAGTATGTCAATCTTGAAAGACGCTTCTTCTGCATCTCTTTACGGTTCTCGTGCTGCCAATGGTGTGGTTATGATTACTACCAAGAAAGGTTCCGCTGATAAAAGCGTAGTTAGCGTAGAAGCTCGTTGGGGTGTCAACACTCGTGCTATCCCTGAATACGATATCATGAAAGACCAAAGAACATACGTACAAACTTATTGGCAATCTTATAAAAACGAGTTGATTAAGACGAAAAAAGGCGGTGCTGCAGAAGCATCTGCAGGGTTAATCAACGTTCTTGCATACAACCCATTCATCGGAATAGAAAACGGTGAAATGGTTAACGCTGACGGTGTGGTTTCTTCTGCACCTTTAAGACACAATGACGATTGGGCTAAAGAAGCTTTACACAATGGAATGCGTCAGGAATACAACATTAGCTTAAGGGGAGGTAACTCTAAGAGTACTCACTTTATCTCTGTTGGATACTTGAAAGACGAAGGTATCTTGCGCAACACTGACTTTGAACGTATCTCTACTCGTGCTAACGTTACACATAACGTAAATAAGTATATTGATTTAACCGGCAACTTGTCATACGCCAGAGGAGAACAGAACTCAGGACAGTCTGCCGGCGCTTCACTGGACAACTTCTCTAATGCGTTTATGTTTACTCAAAACATCGCACCTATCTATCCGGTATATGCATACGACGCTAACGGAAACCTACAGTACGACGAAAACGGAGCGCCTTTGTACGATTACGGTGACGGTGAATACAGTAAACGTTTAGGAGGATTCTCAAACCAAAACGTAGCTGCTACATCAGACTTGGATGTTCATAAGAATCTGACAGACAACTTCTCTGCACGTGGTACTTTGAATCTGAATCTCTTCAAAGGCTTCAAATTGACAGCCAATGTTGGTTATGACTTAAGTAATATGAGAATGACAGATCATATGAACCAACTGCACGGAGATGCTTCCAAGGTAGGTGGACGTACTTATAAGAGCAATGCACGTATGCAGTCGTTTACCGCCAATCAGATTGCTAACTATGGCACTTCGATTGGAGCGCACTCATTCGACGTAATGGTAGGACATGAAACTTACTCTTTCATTTATAATTATGACTTCACTCATAAATATAAATTCTACACACTCGGCAATCCGGAATTCAGCAATGCCATTACAATGGCCGACATGAACTCTTATACAAACGAGCACTCTATGGAAAGTTACTTCAGTCGTTTGAACTACGATTACAACGATAAGTATTACTTCTCTGCCAGCCTTCGTACAGACTCTTCATCTAAGTTCCATCCTGATCACCGCAGAGGTACATTCTGGTCGGTAGGCGCTTCATGGAGAATGACTCAAGAAGAATGGCTGAAAGATGTAGAATGGCTGAACGACTTGAAAGTAAAAGCCAGCTACGGTACACAAGGTAACGACGGTATTCTTGACATAAATGAAGACTTAGTATATCAGCCTTACATGAAACAGTATAGTATTTCTAACAACAGCGGACAATTCTCTGTAGTAGAAACTTATCGTGGTAACAAAGACTTGACTTGGGAAAAGAGCAAGAACCTGAATATCGGTATCGAATCTGCATTCTTCGATCATCGCTTGAAATTTGATATGGAGTACTTCTTAAGAAAGACTTCGGATATGCTTTACAATATGCCTTATCCTATTTCTTCTGGTATCTCTTATATCCCTATGAACTTGCTGAACATGAAGAATCAAGGTGTTGAGTTCACATTGACAGCTACTCCGGTAAAGACTGAAGACTTTGATTGGACAATCTCATTCAACGGTACTCACTATACCAACAAGATTACTTCATTGCCCGAAGACAAAAGAGCAGAAGGTATCATTCACGGTAAGGCTTCATTGTTCCGCTTGATGGAAGGTGGTTCTATCTACGACTTGTATACTTACGAATATGCAGGAGTTGACCCTGAAACAGGAGCTTCATTGTGGTATACCGACACTAAAGACGAAAACGGAAATGTAGTACGCACTACAACAAACGATTATACAAAAGCTAAGAAATACGACTTGGGAACCACATTACCCGATTTCTATGGCGGTCTTACCATGAACTTCACTTATAAGAATTTCGACTTGTCAATCGGCACTAACTTCCAGTTTGGAGGAAAGATTTACGATAGCATGTACGAAGGCTTTATGCACTCAGGAGCATCTTCTTCTTCTGGTATTAACTGGCACAAGGATATTCTGAAAGCTTGGACACCCGAAAACAGAAATACAGATGTACCTATCATTGATGGCGACAGAGATGCGAATTCTCAGTCTTCACGCTTCTTGATTAGTGCTACTTACTTCAACCTGCGCAACATTGCATTGGGTTATACATTCCCAAGCAAATGGATGAAGGCTATCCAAGCATCTTCGGCAAGAGTATATGTATCTGCAGACAATGTAGCCATGTTCTCAAAGAGAAAAGGACTTGACCCACGTCAGTACACATACGGTTATTCTGCCGCTAACTACTCTGCCATCCGCGCTATCTCGTTTGGTGTAAATATTAACTTCTAATTAGATTAAGAGAGCATTATGAAATATACAAAATATTTATGGATACTTGCTGCAACAGCATGCATGACATCTTGCGATGAAGAATTCCTGAACAAGGTTCCTACCGCAAACGCATCAGAAGAAGCAGTAGAAGATGCCATTAAAAGAGACCCGTCTGCTGTACAAGGATATATCACAGGTTATTACCGGAACTTAATTGCCCCCGAAGCTCAAGCAAGTCATGATGACTTCGGATTAAAAGCTTTTGAATTGGCCACCGACCTGATGGGCAGTGATATGACTATGATAGTTTCTGATTTCTTTATAAACGACCACTTGTTAACTAACAGACAAGCGGCTTACCGCCGACCAAGAACTTGTTGGCAAGAGTTGTACGCTGTAATAAACGGTGCGAACGAAGTAATCAGCAAACTGAAACCCCTTGAAGAAAAAGGCGATGCTACAATCGAACGTATGCTTGGACAGAGCTATACAATTCGTGCATACATGTATTATTGGCTTATCAACTTGTACCAACAGCCCTATCAGTGGAACAAAGACAAACCGGGTATTCCTTTGTATACAGAAGAAACAACTCGCTTGGAACGTGTTCCTGTAAAGGAAGTGTATGATCAGATTCTTGCCGATATTGACAAAGGATACAAACTGTTGAAAGGCAAGAAATCGCAAAGCAAGTCTGAGCTGAACGAATATGCGGCAGCTGCAATCTACGCTAACGTACTTGCTTTTGTAAACGACTATCCAAAACAGTGGGAAGAAGTTGCCAAGTATGCGGTAGAAGCTACAAAAGGCGGTAAATTATTCTCTACAGAAGAAGAATTCTTGTCTGGTTTTAACGACCTCGGCATGAGTGAAGCTATCTGGGGAGCCGACATTGACGCTGAAAACAATACATTCTTTGGTTCGTTAATGAGTCACATGGACTCATATGGTCCTGGATATGCAGATACAGCATACAAAATGATAGCCAGCGACTTGTACGACAAAATAGCGGAAAATGACGTGCGCAAGAAATGGTTCGGCATGGAAATTACAGATAAAAAGAACCCTCACTATAAAGTACAGCAATATGTACAGCGTAAGTTCTTGGATGTAAGCACTACAGGTACTGGAGACGTATTCTGCTCAGATTACATTTTCTTCCGTGTAGCTGAAATGTACTTCATGGCAGCAGAGGCTTATTACAACAACAACCAGCCAGCAGAAGCTAAGACTATGCTCGAAACTGTAATGAAAACACGTATTCCGGATTATACTTGCGAAAAGTCGGGCGAAGAATTACTGGAAGAAATCAAGATACAAAAACGTATCGAGATGTGGGGTGAAGGTAGAAGATTGTTCGATATGAAACGTCGTGGTGAAGACCTCGACCGTTCAAAAGCAATCAATCACAACTCTAGTTCTCCTACTCATGTAGAAGCAGGCGATAAGAGATTCATTTATCAGATTCCTAACGCTGAATTGAACGCAAACAGCGCTATCAAAGAACAGAATCCTTAATCTATTCTTTTAGGATAGAATTACAATCTATAGAAAGAGTTCGGTTAAACACCGAACTCTTTTTTTGTTGCCATCGCATGAAATTCTCTATACTTAACCTAAGTATATATATTCTTAGCCTAAGTTTATATATACTTAGGTTAAGTTTATATATTCTTAGGCTGAGTTTATAGTTTTTCTGCCTATCGCCATATTTTTCTTCGCAAGATTTCGGACTTTTACAAGCCTCATCACCATATCATACTAAATAAGTCAATACAATGGCTATTTCAAAAAACCTTCAGGCTACACTGAACGATGCCGACGGAAAGTGGTTTCAATTTGACAGTGAAAGCTGCTTTCGGAAACGGTTCGTATGTTTACACTGAAAATGTTTGGTGGACAGACGGAACACGCTAATCAAATAAGAAAAAAGTATTGCGGTCTCTTTAAGTCTCGGCCGCAGTACTTATATTTTCCTCTCGTAACAGATATTGCGATATCTTGCTACGGGAGGATTTTTATTTTAGAACTGGAAATAGATGAATGGCTGTATATCGCTACTCTTTACCTGAATTACTAAAAAGATAAGGGCGATAAGGATAAACGCCTGCACTACAACAGGCATTCGCACCATGCCACGGCTGCAAGCGTTCTGCCAACTATCGGGGCACCAATGCAGCAGGTATCCTATGCCCATCAGGGCGAAAACTTTCCAATATCCTACGAATAGCTGACCGGCTAACTCTGGATGGAATGATGTGAAGATTTGGCTAATCATGGAAATGGAGCCGTCGAAAGTGGAGTTACGGAAAAATATCCAGCATAGACATACGAAGTGGAAGGTTATAAGCACAGCCGCTACCTTGCGCCAACCTGTACTACGATATTGCTTAGGACGATGCAACAAACTGCGCAAGCCTTTATGTAACGCCAAAGCCGCTCCGTGCAGTCCGCCCCATACTACAAAGTTCCACGAAGCTCCGTGCCATAGTCCTCCCAACAGCATGGTGAGAACCAAGTTGACGTAGGTACGCAATTTACCCTTACGGTTTCCGCCTAACGAGATATAAAGATAATCGCGCAGCCAAGTAGAAAGCGAGATATGCCAACGATGCCAGAAATCGGTTACGCTATCCGATTTATAAGGTGAGTTGAAGTTGATAGGAAAACGGAAGCCTAACAATAAAGCTATACCTATGGCCATATCGCTATAGCCCGAGAAGTCGCAATAAATCTGCAAAGCATAGCCATATACACCGAACAGATTCTCCAAGCCCGAATACAAGGATGGATTATCAAATATACGCTCCACGAAATTAACGCTGATATAATCGGAAATTACAGCCTTCTTAAACAATCCGCTAACTATAAAGAACACACCCTGACCAAACATCTCGTTGGTAACAAGCAGCGGACGGCGTATCTGCGGAATGAAATCGCGGGCACGCACAATAGGACCTGCCACAAGCTGCGGAAAGAACGATACGTAAAAAGCATAGTCAAGCAAATTATCAAGCGGCTTAAGGTCTTTACGGTATACATCGATGGTATAACTGAGCGACTGAAACGTAAAGAACGATATACCTACCGGGAGGAATATATCGAGCGGCTGGAAACTGCCGTTCCACAGCGGACAAAGCATCTGATAGAAGAAATTTGTATACTTAAAGTAGCATAGCAATCCTAAGTTTATACATAAGCTTATCACTACAAGCATCTTACGTTTCCAGTGTGTCTCTGTTTGCTGCATACGATGCGCCAAAAAGAAGTCGCTCACCGTAACTATGCCCAATAAGAAAAAGTATATGCCGCTACTCTTGTAGTAGAAATAATAAGAGAATAGCGTAACAAACAGCAAACGTGCGGTAACGCGTTTCTGCAACAGCATATAAACAAAACTGAACGCCAAGAACAAAAACAAGAAAATGCCGCTGCTGAATATCATCGGCTGATGAGAATCGTAGGCCAACAAGCCTGTAAGTTTAGTCCAATCTACTTGCCACATAGTCATTGTATGCTTTTATAATTGCTTCGTGTAACAATCTTCCTTGAAATTTATATCCGTCGTGAGTAAAGTGTATCTTATCGCGCTGAAACATTTTAGCCGCAGTCCAGTTAAGACAAGCACGACTCTTGCCTCCTATTATATTATATAAGTCCCATACAGCCATGCCTCGCTGACGGGCAAACTGCAATTCATTATCTACCACCGCCGGTGTACGAGGGTTGATAACCCTACCCTGCCTACTTCTTACATAAGCCCCCGGAGGAGTAGTGAGCAGAAACGCCGCCTGCGGACAAGCCATTTTCAGCTCGTCTACCATATACCTCATAGCCGCCGTATGTTCTGCCTTAGAATAGTTGCGTCCATGCGCTTCGTTAGTCCCGAAAGAAAAGATAATCAAGTCGGGCTGTAAGTCTGCCACCTGCTTCAGGTTATCGGGCGTAGAGAAAGAAGCGCACGTAGCACCGTTAATGCCGAACATGTGATATACTATTCCGTTAGAACCCGTTTCGCGAGCCAAGCCCGATGTTTGATAAGATACAGGAATAGCCTCAACCGCCTTTTCTCCGAAATCGCTTTCGAGCAACAAACGTACTTCGTAAGCCAGCACGTGCCCACGTATGTGAGAGTCGCCTATCTGAACAATACGTACCGGACGGTCTAACAGCGTAAGCTTCTCCCAGAAAGGAAAGAGCGATCCGGCAGGGTCGGATAAACGATTCTCTTGTGTATTACGGAAAACGGAAGGCATCTTCACCTCTTCGAGCGGAATGAAGCGCATCAACTCCTTCATTTCACGACTGGAATATACAGGAACCGAGTGCTCGTCGGGCTTCGGACGGACAGGAACAATATCCTGAGCCTGCAACTTCGGCATCGCTACAAGGCACAGCGCCAACACGATAAGAAACCACAATCTATTATTCAGCCTCATACGCCTTTCTCTTTTCATATTGTTCCTTACCATACATAAGCGATTTAAAAAGCAAATCGGCCAGATGCTTACCTCCTCTAAAGTTGATATGAGTGTAATCATAGTTAGCCATAGACGGCTTACTGTTTACCATCTCTACCATACTGCCTTCGCCTCCCATAGCCTCAAACAGATTCCAAAACGCTACGTGTGTATCGGCTGCCAGTTTCTGCTGATAGCGTATCAGGCTCTTTACGCCCGGCATGGTGCGTAGCTCGCCCGTCTCAGAACGGTTTTCACGGTCGCCTATACTAACTATCAGAATAGATGTCTGCGGAAAAGCCTCCTTAAGGTGAACTATCACCTTTTTCATAGCCGTAGTATAATAATCGTAATTAAGTACCTTGTCAGAAGCTACGTTCAGACCGTACTGCAAAACTATCAAATCGTAAGTACGCAGACGATGATAGTCTTTCAATGTACCAAGAGGAATTTGAGCTAACTGCTGTCCGCTGCTTCCTCGGGTACTGAAATTATCTACCACTACCCCATGCAGAGGGTCCATAGTAGCGGCAAAACAGCGAGCATGTGCGCCACTGTGCTCTACTCTCCATTTAACAGAATGAATATTTCCCTCTACCGACACGGAACGAATGGCTGTAGAATCGCCTTCAACGTCAAAGCGCTCAGGCTCGCGTCCGTTTACACTAGCTGTAAGCACCAACGAATCGGGCGAGAAGAAATAGAAAGAAGAAACCTTGCAGCTATCAAGACGAGCGGCATAATGCGCTGTTCCCTCCAAAGAGACCCAAGCATCATGATGAGGTATAAAATAATGATTAGATACGTCTTGCAGAGCACGCTTAAACCCTATGGAATCTGTAACGGAATGACTGTTCCAACCAGAGAACTTATGATGAACCGTAGCACGGAACCCTGCTACAGATGATGTGATAGGCACGTAACCCACTCCGCATCCTCCAAACTCAGTTTGAAGCATGGCACGTAAATCGCCGGTAAAGATATCACCTTCTATAAACGAATCGCCAAAGTAAGCGATACGCACTGGGCGACCCAATGAGTTTACCTTAGACAATGCCTCATAAAAAGTACCCATAGACGGAACGTCAGTATCTGAATAATCTTCTATACACGTCATTCCGCTCTTACAAGAATCTACAAACTCGGGCTTAACTACAGGAGGCAAAAATACAGAATCAGAATCTGCCATCAATTCTGTCACATCGGGCACATCCGGACGCAAGTCGGACAGCAAATCAATTTTTCGCAACGGAGTTCCTCCTATATTAATAGGTGGCAAGAAATATAAAGCCATCAGCCCCGATACGACAATCAAAGTAAAAATGAATGTTGCAGCTACCTTATTTTTCATCTTTTCATCCTATAAAACGGTTGCAAAGATAGCTGATTAATATGAATTAGTATGTAGACTCTCAGATGTTTTCTTTTACAGGATACAAGAAGTCGTCTACCATTTTAAGTCCCTTCTCAGTAATAATGCCTCGCATGTGTAGTATGGTTATTTCCCTATAAATTTCGTCTAAAGGATAACTCTCGGTCAAATCAGAATAAATCAACATTTCAAGCTGCATGAGTGTAGCCTTGTTGATAATCTCAAAATTAATATCGCTACGGAAGATGCCCTGCTCTACCCCTCTCTTGAAGTAAGCGAATGCCTCTGCATCGGCCATCTTATGCGACTCGCGGATATAATTGATTACTTTAGGATACTTACGCAAGTCACGTAAAAAGGCAGGATTTGTACTACCCAACTCATCCATTTTACGTTTGTAAAAAGCAAAGATCACCTCCAGAACATTATCTGCTCTGGAAGCAATCTCGCTCATATAATCGATCGTCCGCTTATTCAATAAACGGAAAACCTCCATAAGAAGTTGTTCTTTATCGCTGAACAATTCGTAAAGGGTGCGCTTTGATATAGACAAAGAGTTGGCAATATCATCCATACGCACTACACGTATGCCGTCTTTCTGAAAGGCTTCAGCCGCTTTCTCTACTATCTCTTCGCGCAACGTTTCGCGATCGCACTTTACCCTTTTCATAATTGTTCAGTGTAAACGGTTAACGCATAATGCCCAATTTAGAGTTTTCTACAAACTCAATGATATGCTCTATCTCTGGGCTTGACGGTATCTGCTCGCGAATACGCATCACAGCATCATGCTGCGAAGTATTCGCCTTGTACAATATACGATATGCCTGTGCGATGTGCTTGATTATTGTAGACGAAAATCCACAATGCTCTAACACCATCGTATTGATGCTATAGAATGAAATAGGCTCATGAGCCGCTACTATATAAGGAGGTATGTCTTTGATAAAACGGCATCCGCCCTGCACCGCAGCATAGCTACCCAAACGAGTATTGCCCTGCATAAGTACATTCGAAGTCAGTATAGCGCAATCTTCTATAATGCAATTGCCCGATACCTGCGAACCATTACCAATGATACACTTATTACCTACTTCCACATCGTGCGACAAGCGGGCACCGGTCATAATAAAATTACCGCTGCCTATCTTAGTAGCATGACCGGGGAATGTTCCGCGAATAATGACAGCATTTTCACGAATTACATTATTGTCTCCAATAATAGCCAAAGTGTCATCGCCTTTATAAGCGAAATCTTGAGGGTCGGCTGCAATAACCGCCCCCTGATACACCTTGTTTCCATTACCCATGCGTGTGCCGCTCATCAAGCTGGCATACGGCATAATCTCATTGTCATCGCCTATCTCAACGTTCTTGTCGATATAGGCAAATGGATGAACTGTTACGTTCTTCCCGAGCTTAGCTGACGGGTCAACGTATGCTAAAGGACTAATCATAGTGTTTCTATATATTAGAGGTTAATTATTCTCTTCCACCGCCTACAGCACTATACAGGTTGATAACAGCCTGAATACGCTGGAAATTGTCGGCTACTTCGCTCAACTGTGCACTGAGCAGACTTTGCTGTGAAGTAAGCACTTCCAGATAAGTGGCCGATGCGCTTTGGAACAACGCCTTAGTAGCGATAACGGCTTTGTTGAGCTGTTCTACACGTACCTTATCGTTTTCGAGCTTCTTATTCTGACAGTCGAACAAGAACAGAGCGTCGCTAACTTCCTTACCAGCTTTCAAGATAGTCTGCTGATAGTTCATCTGAGCAATCTTCTCTTCTGCCTTAGTCACCTTCAAGTTAGCGATAAGCTTACCCTTGTTGAAGATAGGCTGAGCCAAAGAAGCCATAGCCTGCATCAAGAACACACCCGGATTAGATACTGAGATGTTAGAACCGTTAGTCCATCCTGCAGTACCAGTAATGGTAAGTCCAGGATAGAACGCTGCGCGTGCCTGATTAGTTGAATAATAAGCGGCAGCCAAAGTCATCTCAGCCATCTTCACGTCCGGACGGTTTTCGAGCAACTGTAAAGGAACACCTGCCATCAGCTTTTCGGGCATTACCTGCTCATCGAGTGTAGTACGCTCTATAGTCTGAGGCGCTCTACCCAACAAGATAGCCAATGAGTTTTCGGTCTCGCGTACCTGGCGCTTCAAGTCAATCAATGAAGCGTCTACCTGATTGCTGGCAGCACGCATCTGTGCTACGCCTGCTTCAGTAGTCATACCGGCAGTCTTCATAGCCTCCATTACGCGTACATTCTCCTTGTAGATATCAGAAGTCTCTGTAGTGATAGCCACCTGACGGTCGAGCATCAGCAATGAATAGTAGATATTGGCGATGCCACATATGATAGACGAGCGTACAGCCTGCTGAGAATACTGACTCTTCTGATAAGCGACTTTCTGTCCACGCTTACTGTTCAGAATCTTACCGAACAAATCGAATTCCCAACTTGCTACTGCAGGAAGCGTATAAGCCTTTACGTAGTTACCGTCATCCATGCTGGTAGCAGTTCCCTGCGGAGCTATTTTGATAGACGGCAAGTAAGACAACTTAGCGGAAGTAAGCATAACCTTAGCTTCTTTCACTCTCAATGCAGCTGCCTGCACATCTACATTGTTATTCAATCCTTCTTCTATCAAAGCCTGCAATTTGGCGTCGCGGAATACTTCCTTCCACGGAAGATTTCCCATGTTGGTTGTATCAGATACCAAGGTATCTGTAGCCGATGCCGGATCGCGATAGATGCCCGAAGCAGTAATAGCTTCAGGTCTATCATAAGCTTTGTAAATGTGGCAGCTGCTCATCATGGCAGCTACACACATTACTCCTATTATCTGTTTCTTCATTATTGTATCTTATCTTTTAATCTGATTTGGAGAATATTGTTCAATCTCAGATTTCACTTCGCTTTCGTCCAAGCTATCCCATTCAATTGGTTTGAATTTCTCTTGCAACCACTGGAATACTACGAACAGAACCGGAACGATGAAGATCTGGAATATCATACCAATCAACATACCGCCGATGGCAGAAGCACCCAAAGTACGGTTTCCGTGAGCACCTACACCCATAGCAAGCATCAACGGAATCAAACCGATAATCATGGCCAATGAGGTCATCAAGATTGGTCGCAGACGGGCTGCGGCACCAAGCACGGCTGCCCATGAGATACTCATGCCTTGTTTACGACGGTCGAGGGCGAACTCTACAATCAAGATGGCGTTCTTAGCAAGCAGACCCATCAACATAATCAACGCAATCTGCATATAGATATCGTTTGACATGGTTCCCAAAATCATCTTCAGTGCCGGGATGCTACCCAATGCGGCAAATCCGTTAACGAAGATAAAGCTACCCATCAAACCGAATGGTACTGAAAGCAATACTGCCAATGGAAGGATATAACTTTCATACTGGGCACTAAGCAACAAGTATACGAATACGAAGCAGAGGATAAAGATCAATCCTGTAGCGCTACCGCTTGAGCTTGCCTCTTCACGCGCCATACCACCCAATTCGTATGAGAAACCTGCCGGCAAGTTTGCCTTAGCAACTTCTGAAATTGCCTGCAAAGCCTGACCTGAAGTATAACCTGATGCCGGGGCAACCATCACCTTAATAGATGTATAAAGGTTGAATCGGCTGATGATATCAGGACCGTATACTTTCTTCAAGCTTACGAACTGAGTAATAGGAGCCATCTCATTGCCGTTACGTATCTTAATGCTATTCAGTGATTCCAAGTTCTTTGTAGCGTCTGGCTCTGCCTGAATCATTACACGATACATCTTACCGAAACGGTTGAAGTTTGACGCATACAGACCGCCAAAGTATCCCTGCATGGTAGAAAGGATAGAACTTGGACTTATGCCTGCCTTTTTACAAGCTGCTGCATCGATATCGAGCTGATACTGCGGGAAGGTAGGGTTAAACGAAGTCTGTGCCGAGTTAATTTCGGGACGTGCTTTCAACTCATCCATATAATCTGTTACAACTTTACGGAAGTGCTCCAAGCTACCACCGGTTTTATCCTGCATGTTCAACTCGATATCGCTTGATGCCGAGTAACCCGGAATCATAGGAGGAGCAAAGAACAATACCTGTGCGTCTTTGATGACTTTCTGCGCACGCATAAACAATGAAATGTACACCATATCGGCACTCTGCATTACAGAACGTTCTTCCCATGGTTTCAGTTTGATGATGACTGAACCGTAACCAGGTCCCTGACCACCGATGAAGCTATATCCTGAGATGATAGTACGCGACCGTACAGCTGGGTCGGCAGCTACAAGGCTGTCTACACGAGCCAATATTTCTTCAGCACGTTCTTGTGATGTTCCAGGAGGCAATGTCACAGCACCCATGATAGTACCTGTATCTTCAGTAGGCACCATTCCGGTAGGAGTTACTTTCATGAAGAATACCAACAGTACGATAGAGCCTGCTACCAAGCCGAATGATAACCACTTTTTATGTATAAAGAACACTACACGTTTCTTATATTTCTTCAAGACTGAATCGTAAGCAGCGTTAAATGAAGTGTGGAAACGATCTACCCACGACATTTTCTTCTCGCCACCGTGACCGTCTGTAGAATGAGGTTTCAAGAACAAGGCACACAATGCAGGCGACAAAGTCAACGCGTTCAACGCAGAGAAACCGATTGAAATAGCCATGGTCAAACCGAACTGACGGTAGAATGTACCTGATGTACCACCCATGAAACTTACGGGGATAAACACAGACATCATGACGAGGGTAATAGAAACGATGGCACCACCCAATTCGCTCATGGCACAGATAGAAGCCTCACGAGCAGATTGGTATCCCTGGTCCAACTTGGCATGCACACCCTCGACGACCACAATAGCATCGTCCACCACAATCGCAATGGCAAGCACCATCGCCGAAAGAGTAAGCAAGTTAACGCTAAAGCCGATAAGCTTGAGGACGAAGAATGTACCAATCAACGCTACCGGGATGGCTATAACCGGAATCAAAGTAGAGCGGAAGTCCTGCAAGAAGATGTATACCACCAATACCACAAGGATAAAGGCTTCGAGCAAGGTCTTGATAACCTCGTGGATAGAAGCGAACAAGAAGTCGTTGGCACTCTGCGCAATGTTTATATCCATTCCGGCCGGCAACGATTCTTTTGCCTTATCCAATACCTGTTCCAAGTTCTGAATAGTCTCGGTAGCATTGGTACCTGCCATCTGGAATACGATAGAAGAAACCGCTTTATGTCCGTTTACCTTATTACTAAATGCGTAAGACACACGTCCCAATTCCAAACGAGCGATATCGCCTAAACGAAGAATCTGTCCGTCGGGAAGCGCCTTGATAACGATATTCTCGAATTCTTTTTCTTCCTGCAAACGTCCTTTGTAACGCAGTGTGTACTGATAAGTCTGATGACCGCGTTCGCCCAACTGACCCGGAGCAGCCTCGATGTTCTGTTCTGCCAATGCAGCCGAAACATCTGAAGGAATAAGGTTATACTGAGCCATCACGTCGGGCTTCAACCAAACACGCATAGAGTAGTCACCACCCATCACCATGGCATCACCTACACCCTTTACACGCTTGATTTCGGGCACGATGTTGATGTTCATGTAGTTTTCGATGAACTGCGTACTATACTTATCTTCGGTATCCACCAAAGAGAAAATCAACAACATTGAGTTCTGACGCTTCTGGGTAGTTACACCGATACGAGTTACTTCGGCAGGCAGCAAACCCTGAGCCATAGACACACGATTCTGAACGTTGACCGCAGCCATATCAGGGTCGGTTCCCTGATTAAAGTAAACACTGATGCTGGCAGAACCATTGTTTGATGCAGAAGACTGAATATACATCATGTTTTCTACACCGTTAATCTGGTCTTCCAACGGAGCGACAACCGAGTTCAATACGGTCTGCGCATTGGCACCAGTATAAGTTGCGCTTACAGAAACTGTAGGAGGCGCAATGTCCGGATACTGCGTGATAGGCAATGTAGCCAAACCAATCACACCCAAGATAACTATCAAGATAGAGATTACCGTTGATAGCACCGGACGGTTAATAAATTTATCTAGTTTCATTCTGTTTTATACCTTTTATTATACTGTAATAATGAATGAGATATGCTTTTTACGCAAGGCTTAGAAAGCAGTCTTGAAGTTACCATCGTGCTGGTCTTTCAAGGCCTGCTGATACTTGGCTTCTTTCTGAGCTGTAGTAATAGGCTCGATAGTCTGACCGTCTTTCAACTGCTGTACACCTTCTACTACAATCTTATCGCCCGACTTCAATCCGCCTGTTACCAAGTAAGTCTTACCGTCGTTCAGGTTAGATACGGTAATTTCTGTATGCTTAACTGTATTGTCAGACTGCAACACGAAGACGAACTTCTTGTCCTGAATTTCCTGAGTAGCTGACTGCGGGATAATAATAACATCGTTCAAAGTGTAAGGGAACATAATGTTAGCCATACCTCCACTGCGCAGAATGTTCTGCTTGTTAGGGAATACGGCACGCATGCTTACAGAACCTGTAGACTTATCGATTACACCACCTACAGCGTCAATCTTACCTTCTTCGCCGTAGATAGAACCATCGGCCAACTGCAACTTCACTGCCGGCATCTTAGCCAACTGTTCTTTCATTGTGCCACCTGCCTTAGTCAAGGCCAGCAACTGCTTTTCTGTCATTGAAAAGTATACATACATATCGCCAATCTGAGATACTGTAGTAAGAGCAGCACCCGAAGGACCTACCAACGCACCGATACGAGAAGGAATCATACCGATAACACCGTCAGAAGGACTTGTTACAGTACAGAATCCCAAGTTCTGCTTAGCGGCAGCGTATGCAGCCTTTGCCTGAGCCAAACCAGCCTGAGCAGTCAAACGATTGTTAATAGCGGTTTGATATTCAAAATCACTGATAATCTGCTGATCATGCAACATCTTCTTGTTCTGTTCTGTTTCGGTTATAGTACGAAGACTAGCCTCAGCCGATTTAACAGCCGCAGAAGCTTGGTCGAACGCAGCTTTATATTGTGTAGGGTCTATCTGAAAAAGAGCTTGTCCTTTACGTACGGTAGCACCTTCGTCTACACACAGCTTCACTATGAAGCCAGATACCTGAGGACGGATTTCAATATCCTGTTTACCCTGTATAGTAGCCGGATATTGCTCTGTCTGAGAGCTGGATGTTACACTTACCGCTTCTACAGCGAACTGGTCATCACCCAATTTTCTACCGCCTTGGCCACCGCCACAAGCAGTCAGTACCGACAAGCCCAAAACCATCAGGGCAACTCGGTGAGAAGTAAATCTTCTGTTTTTGTAGTTCATATTCATATTCAGATAATTAATGTTTCCTTTTTCTCCTTAAAAACAGCTGGAATCTATCGGTATTACTAATACCTACATTGAAAAATTTTCGATACCGCTCAGTTTTTAACGGTGCAAAGATAAGTATTTTCAATACTCTTACACAACTGTTTAACTAACAATAACCATAAAAAAACAGGGTGTTATTACACATAGGCAAAATAATCTGATGAATAGACATTTTTTATCGACCAATTCTTACGGCTCTTTATTATAATCTTATTTAGGACAAAGCATTGCAAAAGCCGACGATCCGCGAAAGAAAAATCGGCTTATTAAAAGAAAAACTTTATCTCTAGCCTAGGTATATATATCCTTAAGCTAAGTTTATATATCTTTAGGCTAAAGATAGAGAATTGAATAAGAAAAGTAGGTCTTTATTCGTAAGAAAGAAAAGTTTCAATCCTTACAATTCAAAGTTGCCCTAACTGTACATTTTGGTTATATTACATATTTTTATACGATACTTTTGTAACATTTACCTTTTTTTTGAAGCTAAAATGCTACTATTTATTATTTTATTCCTACTTTTGCGATTCACTATACGATACAATACAAAGAAAACTTTAAACTTATTTATAATTATGGCAAAAATAACCAAAGAAGCTGCACTGCTTTATCACTCGCAAGGCAGACCAGGAAAAATTGAGGTAATACCAACCAAACCTTACCAAACACAGAGAGACTTGTCGCTGGCTTACTCGCCAGGTGTAGCCGAGCCATGTCTGGAAATCCAGAAAGACCCGGAAACCGCTTACGACTATACCGATAAAGGTAACTTGGTAGCTGTTATTTCTAACGGCACCGCAGTATTGGGCTTAGGAGATATAGGCGCATTGAGCGGAAAGCCTGTAATGGAAGGTAAAGGATTGCTCTTTAAAATATATGCCGGAATCGATGTATTCGACATAGAAGTAAACGAAAAAGACCCGGACAAATTCATCGAAGCCGTAAAAGCCATCGCTCCTACCTTCGGTGGTATCAATCTGGAAGATATAAAGGCTCCTGAGTGCTTCAAGATAGAACAGCGTCTGAAAGAAGAACTCGACATTCCGGTTATGCACGATGACCAGCACGGTACTGCCATCATCTCAAGCGCCGGACTGCTGAACGCCCTCGAAGTAGCGGGAAAGAAGATAGAAGATGTACACATAGTAGTAAACGGAGCCGGAGCTTCGGCTACATCGTGCACTAAATTGTACATAGCCTTAGGTGCACGCAAAGAGAATATCTTGATGCTAGACAGTAAAGGTGTAATCACTTCCGACCGTGAAAACCTGACTGAAAGCAAGAAGTTCTTCGCTACCGACCGCCGCGACGTACATACACTTGAAGAAGCCATAAAGGGCGCCGACGTATTCTTGGGTCTCTCTAAGGGTAACGTTCTTTCGCAAGATATGATACGCAGCATGGCAAGCCATCCTATCGTATTCGCTCTGGCCAACCCTACCCCAGAAATTTCTTACGAAGACGCTATGGCATCGCGCCCAGACGTATTGATGTCTACCGGACGTTCGGATTATCCTAACCAGATTAATAATGTTATCGGATTCCCGTATATATTCCGTGGTGCACTCGATACTAGAGCTACCGCCATCAACGAAGAGATGAAACTGGCTGCCGTACACGCCATCGCAGCACTGGCAAAGAAGCCCGTACCAGATGTAGTGAACAATGCTTATCATGTAAACAACTTCACATTCGGTCCGTCTTATTTCATCCCGAAACCGGTAGACCCACGTCTTATTACCGAAGTTTCTATGGCTGTGGCTAAAGCGGCTATGGAATCGGGTGTAGCACGTAAACAAATCACCGATTGGTCGGCTTACGAGCACCAATTACGCGAGTTGATGGGACAAGAAAACAAACTTACCCGCCAACTTTACGCTATGGCTCGCCGCGATCCGCAACGTGTAGTATTTGCCGAAGGTATTCACCCCAATATGCTGAAGGCTGCCGTAGAAGCAAAAGCCGAAGGTCTGTGCAAACCTATCCTTCTTGGCAACGAAGAGCGCATAGAGAAATTGGCTAAAGAACTCGACTTGAGCTTGGATGGTATAGAAATAGTAAACTTACGTCACGACCGTGAAGCAGAACGTCGTGAACGCTATGCTCGTATTCTCTGCGAAAAACGTGCTCGCGAAGGTGCCAACTATCAGGAAGCAAACGATAAGATGTTCGAACGTAACTACTTCGGTATGATGATGGTAGAAACAGGAGACGCTGATGCGTTCGTAACCGGATTGTACACCAAGTACTCTAATACCATTAAAGTAGCGAAAGAAGTTATCGGCATCCAGCCGGGATACAAGCACTTCGGAACAATGCATATCCTTAACTCTAAGAAAGGTACTTACTTCATTTCGGATACATTGATTAACCGTCACCCCGATACCGATACGCTGATAGACATAGCTAAACTTACAGATAAGGCTGTACGCTTCTTTAATCAGGAGCCGGTTATGGCTATGTTGTCGTACTCTAACTTCGGTTCAGACACAGAAGGAAGTCCTGCCAAGGTACACGAGGCCGTAGCCTACATGCAACAGGAATATCCCGAATTGGCTATCGACGGCGAAATGCAAGTTAAGTTTGCGCTGAACAACGCTTTGCGCGACGAGAAATATCCGTTTACCCGCCTCAAAGGAAAAGAAGTGAATACGCTGATATTCCCTAACCTTAGCTCGGCAAACTCTACTTACCAACTAATTCAGAGCATGAGCGACGCCGAAGTATTAGGTCCTATACAAATGGGTCTAAACAAACCTATTCACTTTACCGACATCGAAAGCTCGGTTCGAGATATCGTGAATATCACTGCTATCGCCTGCATCGATGCTATCGTTGCCAAGAAATTAAACAAATAAGAATATAACCTACGTGCAAGGGTACTATATATAATGTGTCCTTGCACGTTTTTTCATTTTACTATGCGAAAACCACTAAATCAAACACAATGTATTTTATTAGCCCTCTGCTGGGCAGCACTTTGTTTCTATGTCATAGCAGCAAGTCCTCATATTGACGGCATGCTTATTCTTTCTCTCATAATATCTGGGGCATTGGTATTCATCCCTATAGTAAAAGCCATTAAAAACAAACAAAAGTAAAGCCGAATCGAATAAAAATTACTTTTTTGACGTTCTTTGTACATATTTCATATATTACTGTTGCATAAATCAAAATTAATATATACTTTTGTCACCGAATCAAAAGAAATAGTTCTCATTTAGATTATTTCATAACCAATAACTAAACAATATTAATATGAATGCAGCTAAAGTATTGGAAGATCTGAAAAGAAGATTTCCTAATGAGCCTGAATATCATCAGGCAGTAGAAGAGGTATTAGGTACTATCGAGGAAGAATACAACAAGCACCCAGAATTCGACAAGGCAAACCTTATCGAACGCCTGTGCATTCCAGATAGAGTTTACCAGTTCCGTGTGACATGGATGGACGACAAAGGTAACATCCAGACTAATATGGGTTATCGTGTACAGCACAACAACGCCATTGGCCCATACAAAGGCGGTATCCGTTTCCACAGTTCTGTAAACTTGGGAATCTTGAAATTCCTTGCTTTTGAGCAAACATTCAAAAACTCTCTTACCACACTCCCTATGGGTGGCGGTAAAGGTGGATCAGATTTCTCACCGCGTGGCAAATCTAACGCTGAGGTAATGCGTTTCTGCCAAGCATTCATGCTAGAATTATGGCGTCATATCGGCCCTGAAACAGATGTTCCTGCAGGTGACATAGGTGTAGGCGGACGTGAAGTAGGCTATATGTTCGGTATGTATAAGAAATTGTCTCATGAATTCTCGGGCGTATTGACAGGAAAAGGCCGTGAGTTCGGTGGTTCATTGATTCGTCCTGAAGCAACCGGTTACGGAAATATCTATTTCTTGCAGGAAATGCTTAAGACACGCAATATCAGCATCGAAGGAAAGACTTGCTTGGTTTCTGGTTCTGGTAACGTAGCACAATATACTGTAGAAAAGCTAATCCAGCTCGGCGCAAAGGTTGTTACCATGTCAGACTCTGATGGCTACATCTACGATCCGGACGGTATCGACCGCGAAAAGCTCGACTATATCATGGAACTGAAGAACTTGTACCGTGGACGCATCCGCGAATATGCAGAAAAATACGGATGCAAGTATGTAGCAGGTGCTCGCCCATGGAACGAAAAGGCAGACATCGCACTTCCGTCGGCTACTCAGAACGAAATCAACGGTGACGACGCTAAGGCTTTGGTAGCAAACGGTGTATTCGCTGTATCGGAAGGTGCAAACATGCCTTCTACTCCTGAAGCTATCCGCACATTCCAGGAAGCTAAGATTCTGTATGCTCCGGGTAAGGCTGCTAACGCCGGTGGTGTATCGGTATCTGGTTTGGAAATGACTCAGAACTCTATCAAACTGAGCTGGAGCGCAGAAGAAGTTGACGAAAAACTGAAAAGCATCATGAAGAATATCCACGCCGCTTGTGTACAGTACGGTACTGAAGCCGACGGATATATCAACTATGTGAAGGGTGCTAACGTAGCCGGATTCATGAAGGTTGCAAAAGCAATGATGGCTCAGGGCATCGTTTAATCAGACAAAACACACTCATCAATTATAAGGGCTGCATCTATAGTGTGATAATCACACCTAGATGTAGCCCTTTCTTTTGTAAGACAGAATAATTTCTCTTATTTCAGTTCTACACTATGCAACAAAGCCTGATCGGCTTGTAGTTTTCCGGCATTGGTTTCTTTGCGAGTGCAATAGTCGAACTCAGCAGACTTTTCTCCGCTGAACGAATTCCATTTCAAAGTCAGTTTTACTGTCTTACCTTCTGTATCGGGAAGATTTTTCAAACCGAAAGCCACTAACGCATCGGCTGTACGCCCTGTAGTCTCGCCGTATGCATTATGACATAATCTTACTTCGTATGGATTATCCTTATTAACACCGGTAAGAAGATTTATCCAATGAGCCTTGCCGCCAGCCCATACAGTACGGAAACGAAGTGTAAGATAACCGTCTTCGGCTATAGTAACCCAGTCTTTAACAATCTCTACCGGATCTGAGCCGTATTGCGCTACGTCCATACCTTCTGTCCATTCTATCGCAGGCTTGGTAAGGATGCTGTCTATCCAGTTTACATATACCGCTTTATCGTACTTGGCGCTATTGCCGCCAGTCGCTACACAGTTTACCAACGCACGTACTTCTTTATCTCCGAACGGTGACTGCTTCATGTTGGTAGGGAACAAAGTTGTTTTATCGTCCAACTGCAGATACACCGTCTTATCGGCTTCAGTCTTTACCGTTACCAACGCGTTAGGGCCATAACCTGGAAATACTACATACTTGTCGTCATCGTCTGAACAAGATTGCATAGCAGTAGCTGTAATCAGCGTTGCTACACCCATTAAAATAGTTTTCATCGCATTCATAGTTTTGCCTTTTTGTTTGTTCTTAATCTTAATACATCTATTAAATGCGGAAACATGCCTTTTAATGCATCGCTATAGCTATAAAGAATGTTAAAGCGAAAAATCAGCTACAGCCATAACAAGGGAAACAGTGGACTATATAAAATTACTTGCGGCGGCGTTTTCTGCGCTGCATACGCTGACGTTTATACTTCTGCCATCGACTATGAATCCGCCATACGCATAGGGCGAATACTACAACGAATATCAGCAGTACAATACCGCTATTCAGATTATCACCCTTCACACGCTGCCATATTTCGAGCACTTCGACTGTCTTATCGCCAAAGTCGCGTATCATAGAGCAACGGTTCACAACCGAAATATCGGGATATTGGGTATTATGCAACTTTACGTGTCGTCCTATCTCGCCGAAAAAATAGCTGGCATCTACATAATCCTCAAGTGTAGTATCTATACGAGCCTCCATAATTTCGGGAGAAGCAATAGAACTTACGTAACCAATCTCTTCCATGTTACGCAATGCAACATCCGGACGACAAAGGAAATTGATAAAATAGCTTGCCGCCTTTACGTTTCGTGCATATTTAGGGATTACCCATCCATCGTACCAAATATTACTTCCCTCGCGCGGAACCTCATAAGCCAATTCCACGCCTACAGACTCGGCTTCGTCTATCGCCCACTGCGCATCGCCGCTCCATGTCATGTTTATCCAAGCCTTTCCTTTGGTCATCATCTCCTTTCCAAAATCGGCTTCCCATCCTGCCACATTCGGTTTGAGTAACTTCAGATACTTTTCTACCGTATCCATCGCCGCTGGCGAATAGTCGTTCATCAACTGCTTCACGGTTTTCTTTCCGTCTTCCAAATCTTTACGATAGGCATAGAGCAAAGCCGTACCATAAGCGTCGCGATAAGAGTCTTTCATCAGGATACGTCCGGCGAAACGCTTGTTCCAAAGGCAATCCCACGTACTCATATCAGCAGCCGAAACATACTTGGTGTTATACAGCAAACCGGCAGTTCCCCACATATAGCACACGGCATATCTGTTTACAGGCTTATCGGGCGTACTGATTTGCGCTATCTGCTCGCGTATATACGGAGCTACTCCATTCATATAATTAGGAGAATGCGCGAAAACAGTATCGATAGGCAACAACAAGTCTTTATGCAGCATACGCTCTATGATGTATTCCGAAGGGCATACCACGTCAAAGTCTTCGTGTCCTTTCTCTATCTTGGTAAGCATTACCTCGTTAATGTCGAACGTCTGGTAAACGATGTGAATATCTTCGCCTGTCTGCTCTTTATAGTATTCTTGGAAGTCCTCTAAGACCCCTTCGCCGATATAATCGCCCCAATTATAAATCTTCAGCACATTCTGCCGCGACTCGTTTTCATTGTAACAGCCAGTCATAGCCACGCAAGCTATCAGCAAGGCAACAATCAGATTGAGTTTCTTCATTTCCTCTTGATATCTCTGTATTCTGGATTAATTATCCGCCTTGGCTTTTCCGGCACGGCGGTTCAATATAATAAGCAACACCAATATCACTATAAATATCAATGCTGAAAGTGGTCTCAACTCGGGGGTTAGTCCGCCTTTACGCGCATCGGCATAGATATAGGTGGAAAGTGTTTCCAAACCTTGGTTACCGATGGTGAATACGGTAACGGCAAAATCATCGACCGAAATGGTAATGGCCAACAAGAATCCGCTTATCATTCCCGGACGAATCTCGGGGATGATGACCTTGCGCAACGCCTGCATCGGGGTAGCTCCCAAATCGAGTGCCGCCTCATAAAGATTAGGATTCATCTGCTTGAGGCGAGGCAATACGCTAAGCACTACATACGGAGTACAGAACGTGATGTGCGCCAGCACTACGGTGGTGAATCCTTGCGTTATACCTAACGATACGAACAGCAAGAACAATGAGATACCGGTAATGATATCACCGTTAAGGATAGGTATGGTATTTATAAATCCCACAGTCTTACGACTTCTTGTCTTAAGATTGTAGATGCCGATGGCGGCTATACTTCCTAATATAGTAGAAGCTGTAGCGGCTATCAATGCTATAAGAATGGTGTTTACAAAAGCGTTCATCAGCGAGTGATGCGCACCGGTATTAAGCAGAGACTCGTATAGCTTCAAAGAGAATCCAGTCCAATTGCCCAGCACCTTAGCTTCTGTAAACGAATAGATTACGATAATTCCGATTGGGGCATACAGCAAAATAAGCAATACCCACAGGTATACCTGCCCGATAATACGTTTTACCATACTCCTCCTTTCTCCGCATCGCTCTGATCGTCTGAACTAAACAGCGTAGTAGCGGCAATAAGAAACAACATGATTAACGACAAGGCTGCACCGTAATTCCAGAGGCTATTGTTGATATTCTCCTGAATGGTGGTACCGAACAGCTTGATATTGTTCATGGTTAGCAACTCGGCGATGGCGAACGTAGAGATGGTAGGCATAAACACCATCATCACTCCGCTGACAACACCGGGCATAGAAAGCGGGAATACGACTTTCCAAAACACCTGAAACTGATTGGCTCCCAAGTCTTGCGCAGCCTCGATATAACTCTTGTCCATCTTCTGAAGCGTATTGTAAATAGGGTAAATCATAAATGGAATGAAGTTATATATCATACCGAATATCAAGGCTCCTTCGCCCAACGGAAGTTTGCAAAAATCGAACAACGCTACCGTAGCCAACGTGCGCACCAATATATTGACCCACATAGGCAGAATAAACAGCATGATAAGTGTGCGGGCATAACCCAATTTCTTACAATTATTAAGAATCCAAGCTGCCGGATAACCCAACAAGATACAACCGATAGTGGTTATCATGGCAATACCGATAGAATAAACAAATGTGTTTACAGCCTCTGGATGCGCAAAGAACTTAGCGAAGTTCTCTAATGTAAGGTGTCCGGCATCGTCAGTAAAAGCGTAAACAACTATCAGCAGCAGCGGTATAATAACAAATATCGCCGAGAATATAAGGTACGGCAGTACCCAACTCTTACGCGAAGAGAACAAATGAAATATTTTATTCATTTAGCGCCTATTGATTATTAGATTACACGTATAGCATCTGCAGGAATAGTAATACCCACATGGTCGCCATCATCCCATACGTCATTAGTATCGACAAATACATTCTCGTCCCAATCGGAACATACGGTAAGGTGGTAATGATTTCCTTTATAAAGTATGAATTTCACTTCGCCTGTCAGCATACCGTCTTCTGCATTATCTTGCAAAATGATTTTATCGAAATCGACCTCTACCTTTACATGCCCCCAGTCGCGCGAAACATCGCTCATGTCAACACGAGGACATTCAAACGTACAACCCAAGAATTCCACGTGGGTTTCGTCTACCATAGCAGCTTCGAACTCGTTGCATGTACGCTCTTTATGCATGATATGTATATCGAACGGCTTCACCAGCAATCCTACTTCTGTTCCAGCCTCAAACGCATGATAGTCTTGTACCAAGAGTTCGTAATCGTCTACCAAGACCGTCATTTCATAATGCACTCCTTTAAATATGCACGACTGCACTACTCCGCGCAGCTGAGCCATGTCTGAAACAGGGAATATATATAAGTCTTCGGGGCGAACCACAACATCCACCGGTACATCGTTACCGAAGTTCTTATCTACGCACTCAAAATCGTGTCCGCAGAAACGAACCAAGCAATCGTGAACCATAGTACCGTTCAAGATGTTACTTTCACCAATAAAGTCGGCTACAAAAGAGTTGGTAGGCTCATTATATATATCTATAGGAGTACCTATCTGCTGAATGCGTCCTTCGCTCATTACCACTATAGTATCGCTCAGCGTAAGAGCCTCTTCCTGATCGTGAGTTACATACACAAACGTAATACCAAGACGCTTATGCATCTCCTTCAACTCCATCTGCATATCCTTACGCATCTTCAAGTCGAGCGCCGCCAATGGTTCGTCGAGCAATAGCACCTCCGGCTCGTTTACAATAGCACGGGCTATGGCAACACGCTGCTGCTGACCTCCCGACAAAGAGTTCACATCGCGATATTCATAGTCGGTCATTCCCACCATGCGTAACGCCACCTTTACTTTCTTTTCGATTTCCGGTTTCGACATTTTCTTCAGCTTCAAGCCGAAAGCGATATTGTCGAACACATTAAGATGAGGGAATAAGGCGTACTTCTGGAACACCGTATTCACAGGACGACGGTGCGGAGGTGTTTGGGTAATCTCCTTACCGCCAATATATATTTCACCCTCCGACGCTGTCTGAAAACCGGCTATTAATCGCAGAAGCGTAGTCTTTCCACAACCCGAAGGGCCTAATATAGTTACAAACTCACCTTTTCGGATAGACAAGTTCACATTGTCCAATGCGGTCTTTTCTCCAAAGAATTTAGACACGCTCTTTACTTCGATGATTGGTTTGTTCTCTGCTTGCATAAACATTTATAAATTACGGGCTGCAAAGGTACATATTATATAGCGTTTAGAATGTAGTTTATCGAATTTTATTTCATTTTATGCATATAATTGCATTCATTTGTACTTTTGCATATTTCATACCCGATATTTACTTATCGTGTATAGCAGAGAAATATGTGTCGAGCAAGCGTTTAGCTGCCGAGAAAGAGGTTACACTTCCTTGCAACACTGCGTCTTCTTCGCCGCGAAGCATCGACGCTATATTAGGATTATTATAGAAACTATCGCGCAATTGTTCTTCTATGGTTTCATACATCCAATACTTTGACTGCTCGTTACGGCGATATTGGAAATAACCATTGGCTTTAACGAAATCGAAGTAGCTATATATCATATCCCATACTTCCTTAATGCCCAAGCCATAGAAGCCAGAGTAAGTAAGCACTTGAGGTGTCCATCCGGATTCTGGCGCAGGAAACAAATGCAACGCATTGCGGAAATGAGCAGCCGCCAACTTCGCCTTTTCCACATTGCTTCCGTCGGCCTTGTTGATTACGATTCCATCCGCCATCTCCATAATGCCGCGCTTTATGCCTTGCAGCTCATCGCCGGTACCGGCCAACTGGATAAGCAAAAAGAAATCTACCATTGAGTGGACTGCCGTTTCGCTCTGCCCCACTCCTACCGTTTCTACGAATATCTTATCGAATCCGGCGGCTTCGCATAATATAATGGTTTCGCGTGTCTTTCTTGCCACACCGCCTAACGATCCAGCGGTTGGACTAGGACGTATAAATGAATCTGGATGAACAGACAACTTCTCCATGCGGGTCTTGTCGCCTAGAATACTACCTTTAGAGCGTTCACTACTTGGGTCGATAGCCAACACAGCCAACTTACCACCACGTTCAAGCACATGCAGTCCGAAGACATCGATAGACGTACTCTTTCCTGCTCCGGGCACTCCGCTAATACCGATACGGATAGAATTGCCGGAATAAGGCAGACATTTCTCTATCACCTCTTGAGCCAATGCCTGATGCTCGGGCTTAACACTCTCTACAAGCGTAACAGCCTGACTTAGCACCGTTATATCGCCCTTTACTATACCTTCTACATACTCTCCTGCCGTAAAAGTCCGGCGGTGAGGCCGTTTACGCAAGTTGAGATACGGGTTTATTATACCGGGCTGCTCAATACCCTTATTGACAGCCAGTCCTTTATATTCTTCACTGTTTTCGGGGTGTTCCATAATATCTTCAGTATTTTCAGGTTATTTCTTTATAGTGGCCTTTACTCTTATCACTACCGAAGGCGACGCTGGGTCATTGGTTATCATCAACACACGCGGTACACCTTTTACGCGAGGCAAGTTTTCAGTCAATACGGTTATTTTCATTTTTGTAGATTCGCCAGGCTTCAATACGGTCTTCTTCAATTTTACAGCCAAGGCTATATTAAAGACTTGCATATCTTGTATCGTCAAATCCGACTTCCCGGTATTGGTGATAATGACTGTCTGCGATTTTTTCTGATGAGGATTCAAATCGAGAAGCTCAACTTTAGTAGACGACAGAGAGATATGCGGCGGATTCTTCTTCTGTAATTCTGTCTGACTAGAAAAATCGGGAAGCAGTACGGCAGAAACAGGAATTTCGTTTTCAGCACTTACCTTATCACCCGAAAAACGAGACAGGTAAACCGAAGCACGTGTAATACCAAATTTGGGAAGCTTGTCGGTATCGAGCGTAACTTTTATAACGCCATTCTTACCGCGTCCCAATGTTTCTGGTTCGGCTTTCGCACTTAAATAAGGAGGCAAGTGCATAAGCACCGGCTGGTATGCCTTACTCGATGTGTTGGCAACCAACAATGTCACCTCTGGATTCTCACCTTTATATACATTGTCGAATTCTATCTCGTCTTTATCCAAGCGAATAGCTCCGAATCCTACGGGATGAGTGAACGAATAATTCTTTGAATCGGCAGTAACCTCACCGTTAAACTCCACATATAAAGGCATATCCGACGCATTACAATAAATGCCTAACTCTTTATAAAAATGTCCTATCGCCTTTGCGTCGAAAACAGCGGTTACACTGCCTTTTCCACCTGCCGGGATGGGCGACTTTGTCCATTCTACATCGGTACATCCGCAAGAGGAATATACTTTAGATATTACAAGAGGCTTATTGCCGGTATTGGTGAAATTATATGTTATCGTTACGGGCTTGTTCCACAATACGTATCCCAACTCCTGAACTTTCTTATCGAATTCTATTTTAGGCTGGGCATACAAGGCCAAGCTTAACATCGACAGTAAACCGAATATATATAATGTGCGCTTCATTCTGTAATTGTTTTTATTATTTAGACAAAGATAAATAGAAATCGGCAATGAGCAAAACAATTATTCCCGCATTAAACCACTATTAACCATACAATAATGATATTACAAGTAAATATTATTCCACACAACACAAGGCTTAAGCTATCAAAAACATCTAATATACGCTAAAATAATACATAAAACACCGCAAGTTTTTAAAACCATTCCATAATATACAACTTATTTCATAAAAATACAGTAAATTAGTACCCGAGTATGACGAAACGAAAACCTGAAATATCGAATAGTACATTATAATATGAAAACACTTGTAAGAATCACCTTTTTAGTGCTATGCACGCTTTTGCCTTTAGCTTGTTCTGATAATGCCTACAAACAAGTAGACGTGTTAATTATAGGAGGAGGAGCCAGCGGTACCACAGCCGGCATTCAGTCGGCACGCATGGGAGTAGAAACCCTGATAATAGAAGAGTCGCCTTGGTTGGGAGGCATGCTTACCGCCGCTGGGGTAAGTGCCGTCGATGGCAACTATAATCTGCGGGCCGGCTTATGGGGTGAGTTTCTGAATAAAGTGTCGCAGTATTACGGTGGACTCGACTCACTTAGGACAGGATGGGTAAGTAGTGTATTATTCGAGCCGTCGGTAGGAAATAAGATTTTCCATGAGTTAGCGGAAGTAGAAAAAGAGTTTCTCGAAGTGTGGGGAGAAACAACATGCCAAGCGGTTAAGCAGACTTCCGAAGGATGGGAGGTAATAGCCCAAAAGAAAAACGGTACAAAGATGCGCGTCAAGGCAAAGGTTCTTATAGACGCCACTGAGCTTGGAGACATCGCCAAGCAATTCGTAAAATACGATATCGGTATGGAAAGCAAGTACGATACGCACGAAGACATTGCGCCCGACAGCACCAACAACATAGTGCAAGACTTGACTTACGTGGCTATACTGAAGGACTACGGAAAAGATGTCACTATCCCCCGCCCCGAAGGATACGACCCGAAAGAATTTGCATGCGCATGTTCTAATCCGATATGCGTTACTCCTAAAGAGCCGAACAGGGTATGGTCGAAAGACATGATGATTACTTACGGCAAACTGCCCAACAATAAGTATATGATAAACTGGCCCATAGAAGGCAACGACTATTATATCAACTTGATAGAGATGACTCCCGAAGAGCGCACCAAGGCGTTGCAATACGCCAAGGACTTCACAATGTGGTTTATATATTTCATACAACATGAATTGGGCTATAATCATTTGGCTCTGGCCGACGATGAATTTCCGACAGCCGACAAGCTGCCGTTCATCCCTTACCACCGGGAGTCAAGAAGAATACACGGAAAGATAAGATTCACGTTGAATCATATAACAGACTTGTATAATCAACCTCAACCGCTTTACCGTACCAGCATAGCAGTTGGCGATTATCCGGTAGACCATCACCATACACGCTATCACGGATACGATGAATTGCCTAATCTGTATTTCCATCCGATACCGTCCTTCTCCTTGCCGCTTGGAGTCATGATTCCCGACAGTTGCAAGAACTTGATAGTAGCCGAGAAGTCTATATCCGTATCGAATATCGTAAACGGATGCACTCGTCTACAACCTGTGGTTCTGCAATTGGGACAAGCGGCAGGAATATTAGGAGCTATCGCAGTAAAAAAGGATATCGCTGTAGAAAAGGTCTCGGTAAGAGATGTACAAGACGAGGTTTTAGCCGCCAACGGCTACTTGCTTCCGTATCTTGATGTTCCGGCAACCGACAGCCGATTTAAATCTTATCAGCGCATCGGCTCTACCGGAATATTGAAAGGCGTAGGAAAAAACGTAGAATGGACAAATCAAACATGGCTACGCGCTGATACTGTATTACTGAAAAAGGAGCTCTGCGGAATAGTAGACATATATCCGCACGCCAATCAACTGATGGATTTCACTTCTCCCGACAAGGTGACTGTAAAAGAGGCAGTAATGCTTGTAGCTTCAATTGCAAAACAAGAAAATATTGCCCTAAAAGACAGCGAACAAAAACTATGGAATGACTGCGGACTAACAGATTGGAACGAAAGTCGAGGTATAACTCGTGGCGAAATGGCTATACTTATAGATAAAGTGCTCGACCCATTCCATAAGAAACCGGTAGATATAACAGGACGACTGAATTAATTCCCCCAATACAAAATTATCTCACTACTACCGTAGTGAAAATGTGTGACGGTAGTAGTGAGATAGCTTTAATAAGAAAAGCAATAGATTATTTTATTTTTCTATCTTCTCAGCCTTCTGCTCTGAAGACTTCTTCGACTTGTCATTAGTAAGCATACGCTCAAGTTCCTCCGGAGTAAGGCGCAAATGGAACTCGCCCTGATAAGCTACCGATATGCCACCGGTTTCTTCGGAAACAATGATAGCCAACGCATCTGTTTCCTGAGAGATACCAAGCGCAGCGCGATGACGCAAACCCAACTCTTTAGGTATATTCAGATTATGCGAAACAGGAAGAATACATCCGGCAGCCTTTATACGCTTATTGCTGATTATCATAGCACCATCGTGCAACGGACTGTTCTTAAAGAAAATGTTTTCTATCAGACGCTGGTTGATATTGGCATCTATAATATCTCCGGTACGAGCCACGTCGTCGAGCGGGAAATCACGTTCCACCACTATCAGTGCTCCTACCTTTCCCTTACTCATGTTCATGCAAGCCATCACAATAGGCATGATATCCTCTTTATTGTCGGTTTCTTTCTTTCCGCCAGAGAAAAAGCGGAATATACTGCTGCTGCGATGACGCGAGCCAAGCGAAAGAAGGAAATGACGAATCTCGTCTTGAAACAGCACGATAAGAGCTATAACTCCTACACTTACCAACTTGTCGAATATAGAGCCGAGCAAACGCATCTGCAAGACCTGCGACACGATAAGCCAAATAACTATAAAAACCAAAATACCAATAAACACATTGATAGAGCCCGAAGACTTCATCAGCTTATAGGTCTTATAAAGCAGATAGGCAACCAGCAGGATGTCTATAATATCTTTTATCGTCAATATGGAAATATCAAAAGGCATATCGTTTCTTTTTATCTTATTGAATTATAATTCATTCTGTAATCCTCGCATCGCAGCGAATATATGTACGGCTTCTGACGCTGCACGCACGTCGTGCACACGCAGTATGTCGGCTCCTTTCATCAGCGAAATGGTGTTTATAGCCGTAGTTCCGTTAAGTGCGTCTTCAGGACCACCGCCAAGCAGTTTGTAAATCATCGACTTACGTGAAACACCTACTAACACGGGCAATTCAAACATAGAGAATTCTTCCATGTGGTTAAGCAGTTCGTAGTTGTGCTCCAGGTTTTTTCCGAATCCGAAGCCAGGGTCGAGGATGATATCTTTCACGCCCAAGTCGCGCAAGCGGCGTACTTTATCAGAAAAGTAGCACAGCACTTCTTTCATCAAATTATCATAATGAGGATTCAGCTGCATGTTCTGCGGAGTTCCCTGCATATGCATTATAATATAAGGAACGCCCAATTTAGCTACCGTAGCGAACATATCCTTATCCATCTCGCCTGCCGCTATATCATTTATGAGAGCCACTCCGTATTCTTCCACACACATACGGGCTACATCGGCACGGAAGGTATCTACCGACACCACAGCATCCGGACATTCGGCAAATACTATGCGCAAGCCGTTGCGAAGACGATCCATCTCTTCCGCTGGACTTATATTCTCGGCGTTAGAACGTGATGAATAAGCTCCGATATCGATTATACTTCCGCCCTCGTCTATTATCTGACGGGTGCGAGCC
>ULXH01020264.1_pt1 | contig 42105 bp, 41 predicted proteins | sample 1961101 | NCBI WGS metagenome assembly ULXH01 (sample SAMEA4835833, study PRJEB28245) | human gut metagenome | biome: gut microbiome; material: fecal sample | place: Denmark | collected 2008 | reverse complement strand
CTCTTCCGACAACAATGGCGTCGCCGATTTCTGGCAGGCTCTCGACAGTCAGGGTCTTGGCTCCAAGACTGGCAATGCCCTGAAAGAAATTGCCGAACGCCATCGCTTCAACGACTGGATGATGCTGAAACTTGTGGAAACCTACGTGGCAAACCAACTGTCGACGGCATCTGCCGACACGCGCATCGCCATGCGCCAATATCTGCTATGCCACACAGGCTACGATGTGCGCGTGGCTCAAAACGACGGGTGTCTGGCCTTGCTTGTGCCATATTCCACCACCATCTACAGCAGCAGTTACATTGATGTTGACGGGAAGCGGTTCACGTTGGTTTTCGACGCAAAGTCGGGACGCACCACAGCCTGCGGAAGCGTGCGCACCTACCGTCTGCCGGGCGAGCGCAACGCGGGAGGTCTAATAGACCCCGTGTTCCGACAAGCCCCGAGAGTAACGGAGTCGATGGTTTCTGTAAAACTAACCGACAAAAAGACGTCTGTGGCGTGCAATGTCAACGCAAACCTTGCAAAACTTCTTTACGACTATCCACAGATTCCGCTGATTGAATATTCCCGCTCATCGCTGCAGCCGTCGTTCCGCAAGGAGCTGACATCGCAATTGCGGCAGACAACAGCCGGGATGACTCTGGAAGCGGCTGTAGGCACCCTGCTGAACCTCGTGCAGCACGCTTTCAAATATACCACCGACCAAGAGCAGTTCGGATTTGAGAAGCCCCTCTTCCCCGAAGAGTCAGCAATCTACGGCATCAACGACTGCGAAGACCGCGCGTTGCTGTTCAGCATGCTCATAAGGCAAGTGACGGGGCTCGACTGCCTGCTCGTCGAGTATCCCGGGCATGTGGCGTGCGCCGTGCGCCTGCCTGAATATCAAGGCAACGGCACCTGCTACTCGTTTGAAGGCCACCGCTACGTTTTGACCGACCCTACATTTGTCGGTGCAAAAATCGGGATGTGCATGCCCGCCTACCGCGGCTCTCATCCCAAACTTTCAAAACTTGACTGATACCCTACAGCATACCCCACAAAAAAAGGTCGCGTCCCACACAAGAGACGCGACCTTTTTTTTATTTCTTTTGCAATTATCTAATTATACGGCATAACCGCTATCAAATCGGCAAACTTCTCTGCCGCATCCTGCATAGGCTTTGAAAGCATCGTCTTAAGGATAGGATTCAAATCGATTTTCACCTCCACATGCGCATTGGTGGTTTCAGGAGCGCCGCCGTCGGCAAGACACACATCAATGGAAAGAGGGAAAGGCGAACTTACCGTTTCCAGATGCACCTTCTCGTTCACAACACCATTGGCGATTCTGAATGAAACATCGCCCACTGGTTTTGCCTCCAATGTTATCACATCGCCGTCGATGCGGATGTTGCCCACCTGCTGCTTCAAATCGTCGGGTACATTGTCTGCAATCCCCTTGAAACTCTCAGGGTTGTTGAGACGTGAATAAATCAAGTCACGACCCGCCGACACGATTCTTTCAGAACTCTTGAATGTAGCCATAGGATTGTTTTATTCGTCGATAGTTGCTGTAGGCGTCCAGTTTTCAGGATCCTGTCGCCACAATTTCAATGTCTCGAGATCTGCCTCCTTGATATAGTTGATTTTCAATGCTGCGTCGAGCATCGCGGTATAGTTGCCGAGAGTAAGCAGTTTGACACCGGCTTTCTTGAAATTCTCTTCTGCCAACGGGAATTGATATGTAAAGATGGCAAGCATGCCGACAACCTCCGCGCCAGCGTTGCGCACTGCCTCTACGGCTTTCAAGCTGCTGCCGCCTGTTGAAACAAGATCCTCGATAACCACCACCTTCTGTCCAGGCTTAAGGTTGCCTTCGATAAGGTTCTCCAAGCCATGGTCTTTTGGTGACGAGCGCACATAAATGTAAGGCTTGCCAAGAGTATCGGCCACGAGAGCTCCGAGAGCGATGGCACCGGTTGCAACACCTGCCACAACTTCCGCATCAGGAAAATTCTCGATAATCAATCGGCTCATTTCCACTTTCAAGAAACTGCGGGTTTCTGGATATGACAAGGTCTTGCGGTTATCGGTGTAAATCGGCGAGTTCCATCCCGACGACCAAGTAAACGGATTATCTGGTTGTAGTTTGATTGCGCTGATTTTCAGCAATTTCTCTGCTAAGATACTTTCCAATTTTTTCATAAGGCAATAAATAGTTATGCTATTAAGACAAGATAGATTCCACATCCACCCTATTTTGTGTGCAAAGATAGTGCAAGGCGAGCGAAAAACCGAGCAAACCGAGCGAAAAATGAAGTTTACTTCAATTTTTCCGAGGTGCAGCCGGTTTTATCAAAAAAGAAAGGAACTTGTTCATTTTCTTTTTCCAAGCCGCAGCCTATATTATCAAAAGATAGTGCAAGGCGAGCGAAAAACCGAGCAAACCGAGCCGCAGCCTATATTATCTCACTTTAGAAATTTCCGGAAGATCAAGAATTTCTCCAAACGCTATTATTCCTTGCGTTCAGGCACCACCACATCATCGACCACTGCGTCGGGTTTCGGCTGCGACACCTCTTTCTTTGGCTTGTCGCGATGGAGCGGCAACGTGTATGCCACCGACAAACTTACGTTCAAATGATTGTCGCGCACGCCATAGCCCGGGATATAGTACGGCCGCGAATTGGGCGAATCCTTGACGGAAAACGGGAAATTGTAGCGCACCGACCATCCCATTGAGAAATTTTTAAACAGTTCAACCTGAATGCCTACCACTGCCTCGCCCCAGAACGCAGAGCTGCTTTGCCCACGCAAGTCAAACGTCGACGGATCCTTGCCCCAATAGCCATTGTCGACAGTGATGCCGGTAACGTCATAGTTAAACTTTGACGCAGCAAAGCGCACACCGGCATACAGCTGATATTTAGGGTCTTTGGCATAAAGGAAATTGTAGTTCATTCCGATTTTGCCATACAAAGCAAGTTTACTCTTATATGTAAAATTACCGTCCTCAGGAGAGCAGTCGGCTTGTCCAAAACCCACTTCCGCCACCGGGATATAGCGGTTTCTGATATTCACTGCCGCCCACACGTCGCCATCGCCATAGTCCTGACCGAGCGCACGCATTAGAGGCCCCCAAAAGTTGACACCAAGCGTGACTCCCATCAGCGTCGGGCGATATACGCGTTTCGACGCACGCTCGATTGAATCGCGGCGCAACGAGTCAAGCGTCAACGAGTCGGTGCGCAGGAATTTCAGCTTCTCCTGGCGCCGTATCTCCTTCAGCTCCTCCTTCGTCACAGGCTTCAGCTCGTCGGTCGACGCCACCGGAGTCACCTTGCGTTGAGCCACTGCCACAACAAGCGTCAGCAGCAGCACCGCAATCACAGCCAGCCGCCTCATTGTGCGCCGGCCTCCCCTGTCCGGAAGAATATCTTGATATTTTCAGTGTTGGTGTTGTCTATACGCCGCTGCGGCACTTGGATGGAATCAATCAGATTGTGCGACACGCTGTAGTCCGTGACGTCAAACACATAAAACGCACCGCAGTCCTTGGAGTAGAAAAACGGCACACGGTCGTAGCTGACCGTCACCGTGTCGGTTATGCCCTCCAAATCCTGCTGGTTATACTGAATCACAAAGCGCGAGCAATCAGCGTCGACATCAAACGGCAGATAGACCTGCTTGGTCGACGACTGGTTGCGGATAATCGCCGAATCGCCAGGAGACCCGATGCCATAGACCGTCAGCGAGTCAATCGCAATCGACGTCTTCGTCTGCGACGAATAAAACCCAGCCAACGGAAGACTCGAAGAATTCTCCTCGCAACCGTTGTTGCTGCACGACGCCATCCACACAATCACACCGATCGACAACGCCAGCAATATGTTGCGCAAAGCCGTCATACTCCCGTTAAATCTCCTCACGAATTTGATAATTGTTGCGTCCCTCGGCATTCCTGGCAATCAGCTCGCCGATAAATCCGGCAAGGAAGAACTGCGAACCCAGCAGCATCATCGTCAGAGCGATGTAGAAATACGGAGAGTCGGTAACCAGACGGTAAGGCATGCCATTATACATGGCACACAGCTTCATCGCGCCAACCACTATGGCCGACACAAAACCGATAAGAAACATTATTGAGCCGAGAAATCCGAAAATATGCATCGGCTTGCCGCCAAACTTCGAGATAAACCACAGACTCAGCAAGTCAAGATAACCGTTGACAAAACGGTTCAAACCAAACTTCGTAGTGCCATATTTGCGGGCCTGATGGTGCACAACCTTCTCGCCGATACGTGCAAAACCCGCATTTTTGGCAAGATAAGGGATATAGCGGTGCATCTCGCCATAAACCTCGATGTTTTTAACCACATCCTTGCGATAAGCCTTCAGACCGCAGTTGAAATCGTGCAGATTCTTGATGCCGCTCACCTTGCGCGCCGTGGCATTGAAAAGCTTTGTAGGAATCGTCTTCGACAGCGGGTCGTAGCGCTTCTGCTTCCATCCCGACACAAGGTCGTAGCCATCCTCCATAATCATCCGATAAAGCTCAGGAATCTCGTCAGGGCTGTCCTGAAGGTCGGCGTCCATAGTAATCACCACATCGCCCTCGGCGCGTTCGAATCCCACGTTAAGCGCCGGCGACTTGCCATAGTTGCGACGGAAACAAACACCCTTCACAGCCGCACTCTTTGCCTTCAAGTCGTTGATAACCTTCCACGAAGCGTCGGTCGAGCCATCGTTGACAAAAATAATCTCATACGAGAACCCGTTGGCTTTCATCACGCGTTCAATCCAAGCCTCCAGTTCAGGCAGCGATTCCGCCTCATTATACAGCGGAACTATAACAGATATATCCATAAATTCTTTCTTGTACGTACAGTCTGCAAAATTAGCATTTCCCATCGTAACAAAAAAATCGATTGCCGTTTTTTGAAAGTTTTTTTGATTATAGCCGCCCTCTGTCGATGCATATCGTCATTTTCGCCGGTCAAAGCCGCCCGCCCGACACCTTTCCGCCTTCAAATCCACCGACAAAAAAACAAGCACCCCCACAAACGTTAAAAACTTCTCCTCAACACTAATTTTCCACTCTTTTTTTTCCTTAATCTTAGTTTATTTACCTACCTTTATGGTCGAATTATAACAATCCTATCAAGAAAAAAATATCGGTATTAATCTACCCTAAGCAACATTGGAAGATACTACCAACCTGTCTCCAAAGGCAGACGCTTCATTGTATAATGGGCAACCTACCGACACCGGCTCATCGTGTCCAAGTGCAGGACTTACCTCTTGTACGCCCTCCATCTTCTATGACATCTGGAATGGGATAATGATTTTTTATACTGAACTTTAAATTATCACAACGTTTATGGCTTACGAAACAAAAAATGTATTAAGTCTCGACTCAAAAGACGCAATGGATTTCTTCTTGAAATCCGAACAATACCATGGCTTTGAGCTCCCGGAGTATTTTGTATTTGACGAACTACTTCAAAATGTAAAAAGAATCGTTGAAGACACTCCATACGAAGAATGCCTACAGAATGGAATATCGCCAGAAAATTTATCGAATGTGAATTTGGATATATTGCTCAATAAGGATGGCCATTATGCAGTTCGTCCCATTGTTCTGGCCAATCCTTTTCTATACTATTTTCTTGTTAGAGAAATTTGCAACGAATCGTCTTGGATTTTGATAAAAAAACTTTTTGAGAAATTCCAAGTACCACATATCACATCATGTGCTATGCCTGTTATACCAAAGGGAACTGAACCATTCCACAAATCCACCACCATAATAAACTGGTGGAATTCTATGGAACAACGAAGCATAGAGCTCTCCCTTGAATTCCGTTATATGTTTGTAACTGACATTACCAACTGTTATGGTTCTGTCAATCCCCAAGCTTTCGATTGGGCATTCTCTCTTAAAGACACCAGGTTTGAGAACGGCAACAAAAATTCAATCTCCAAAAACATTCAAAAATATCTTCGTGCATTCCAACAAGGACGCAACATTGGCATCCCACAGGGAAGTGCCATATTTGACTTTATCGGTGAAATCATTCTTGGATATTCTGACCTTCTGCTACATGAAGCAATTCATAAAGCTGGCATCACTAATCCATACGAAATAATCCGTTATCGTGACGACTACCGTATTTTCTGCAACGACAAGGATGTGCTTGAAAAGATTTCTTACATTTTACAACATGTTTTGGAAAGTCTAAACTTCCGTATGAACAGCAAAAAGACAAAGATTAGCAATAGCATTGTAACTGACGCAGTGAAATCTGACAAACTTGCGTACATCTACAATACTCCTGTCTTCAACAAGAAAGGTTGTGACTTTGACAGTTTTGAAAAGCACCTGCTCTACATCCTTATGTTCGCACGACAATATCCCGATAGTGGTTCCATCAAGACCATGCTATCCGACATAGACAAACGAATAGAAGAAAGGCTGAAGCCTCAAACAAGAGAAGTTTCAACTATCAATTTAGAGGACACAAACAATGTTATTGAAAAAAGAACAGAAACTTATCAGCGTAAACTTGTCGGTGGTAGTGTACGAGCCATGTCGGCAGTATGTGTTCAAATAGCGTTAGAGAATGTAGGCTGTTGCCACTATGCTCTTCGGGTCCTCAGTCGTATGGTTGATTCACTAGAAGAAGAACAAGAGAAAAGGGATATCATAGACAAAGTGTATACAAATCTTTGTAATCAACCTAATTCTGATTACAATCAATTATGGTTACAAAACATTACATATCAGAATGATAAGAAAAAAGGCGTATCACCATATAATATCAGATTATGCAAAGTTGTGATGGGTGAGAATGTTGAGCTTTGGAATAATTCTTGGTTGAAAAAAGGCCTAACAAAGAATTACAAACAAACAAGCGTTGTTAGCAATGAAGTCCTTAAAAAAGTCACCCCGATCATTACATTCCGAGAAACGCGTGCATATCTTGAAACGACAGAAGATTCTTTTGAAATACCATACATTGCAGAATATTAAATCAAAACATACATATGATTATACAAAACAAACTCGACATTGGAGACATCATTCTTAAAAATGCGCATAATAAGCCCAAGGTTGGAGATATCATTCGTGTCAAAATTACCAACATCGTAGAATCAATTGGTGCTTTCGCACGAATGCCCAATGGACAAGATGGATTAATCCGCTTGTATGATATTGCATGGTTTAACCAAACTAATATTTTGAAATCTTTTTCTATTGGTAAAGAAATTGACGTTAAAGTTGTCAAGGAGTTGCCAGACGGAAAATTAAACCTAAGCAGAAAGGAATTGATGCCCAATCCCAAAACGCTTGAAAAGGGTGTAATAGTTAACTGCTCAGTCAAAAGAAAAGAGTCTTTTGGCTTAATTGTGCAGTTAGGCGATTTTACAGCGTTAATTCCCCAAAAAGAAATTCCTTTAGGACTAAAGTATTCCGAATGTGATAACGTTACCTGTGTTGTGATAGACAATACTTATGACACAGAGAAACACTATAACAGAATTTCTATGAGTATTCTTGCCTTACATGATTATATAGCAAGACAACACAACGAGCATGAAATTGTTAAATGCGTGTTCAAAAAAAGTTTGCATGAAGACGAAAACACATCAGCCATTGTCGAATTAGACTCAATTGTTGAGTTAGAAATTCATGCGAATAGGTTTATAGAACCTTATCGAGAAAGACTTCTTGCTAACGAAATAAAGAATGGAGAGGAACTCGATTTTGATTTTTCTTATAACGAAGGTCAGAGAATCATAAAATTAGATATGCGTCCAATAGAACGCAACCGTAAGGCTCAAGAAGTCGAATATTTGGTTTCTCAATTGCATAAAGGAAATATAGTTGAAGCAGAAGTCCTTAGTGTAAATGACAAAAATGCTAGAGTCTTGATTTCCAACACCAATGTAGAGTATACAATTCCTCGTGAGGAACTTTCTCCAAATAAAGTTGTGAGAGCAAGTGATGAGGTTTTTGTTGGAGAACATATACATATTGCATATATTGGAGACGACAATGAATTATCTTTTAGCAGAAGATATTTAGTAAAAGACAAGTATGATGAATCTTTGTACGAGTTATCGCAGACAGAGCTTCTTGCAACAATGGGCTTGACTACTAATAAGTTCGTCGGTATGATAGTTGAGATAAAGTCTGATTACTTTGTCACAAATCTTATGACAGTAGGTCAAGCTGATGATGAACAAAATGGCAATCTGTTAATAGACCCTGTTAATGGAAAGAGTCTTATTGCAATTATTGATCGAAAATTAAAGAATTTCTTTGTAGTAGGAGAATATTACGAAGTGGAACTTGAGTTGGCAAGAAAGGATTACAGGCAAAAGTCTGGAACACCTTATATGTTTAGTATTGTATCTAACAACATAAAAGAAAGCCAGAACCCTTATAAGGAATCTGTTTCTATCGCATCCAAGCAGCACATGAGTCCTAATACAAATTCCAGTATTGCAAATTTATTAGAAGAAGTAGGTAAAAATCTATATTCTAGCAAGAAGAGAATGTTTTTTGAATTACTTCAGAATGCAGATGATTCAGCTTCAGAGAATGGGGTAAAAGTTAAAATTCAAATGTGTAATGATTATTTTGTGTTGACTCATGACGGATATGCTTTTAATAAACATGACTTTGAATCAATAACGTCTGCTGCAAAAAGTACAAAAAGAGCAAATGAAAAGAAAACAGGTTATAAAGGTATTGGTTTTAAGTCTGTTTTCACAAGCTCACAGTCTGTTATTATCTATAGCGGAGGTTATAAGTTTTCTTTTGACAAAACTTACCCATTATACAATGACTTTGACGGTTTTTATTTCCGTGCAAACAAAATAGAGAATGATCTAAATCGGCAAAGGGAGTTCCTCCATGATTTTTCAAAATATCGCAGGGATTTTAATGGAGTAAAAGATATCCCTTGGCAGTTATTACCAATTTGGGTAGATGACTTTAGGATTGAAGACAGTAAGTCCATATTTAATAGCAAAGAAAATGTTTCCATAGCATTGAAGATGGATAAGGACACTCTTTCTGACTATAGCGTTGCAATAGAAGAAGTATTTAAAGAACCACGTTTTATGTTGTTTCTTAGAAAGACTAATCGTATCCAATTGATGCGTGGTGATGAATGCTGGACGATACAAAAAAACAAATCAAATGATGGAAGATATATATCCTTGGTAAACTCATTTGATTCTCTTAACCGAATTGAAAATTATACTATTCAAACATATGATAGATTAGAGGTGAGTGATGAAACATTCTCTACTTCAGGCATCTTAATAAAACGATGTGAAAGGAGTAATAATAGAGGTGAAATAGAGAATTATTTCGTAAGAATAGATGATTCTGGTACAGTGCTTGGAGAAGTGACTGGCGTACCAGATAGAATAGCATCGACCAAAGATACAACAATTTCTTTCGCAATCAAGTTGGATGCAGATGGTCATATTGCTCCATTGGAAAAAGAAACGCTATCTCTGTATGCGTACCTTCCAATGAAGGAGCATAGATTCACTTTTCCATTCTATATAAATGCTGACTTTATTCCAAAATCAGATAGAGAAGGCGTACAGAGTGATAATCCTTGGAATCATTTTATCTTCTATACAATAGGAAAGTCTATTGTGAAGATGGTAGCTTCATTTGCTTCTGAAAATGAAACGGAATATTTGAATTTACTTCCAACTAAAGAATTTAAATATAGTAGCCAAGATACTGCAGCATTAGTCGATTCTTTTAACAGGGGTTATAAAGAAGCGTTGATGATGGAGAAATATATTCTTAACGATAAGAACATACTTGTTAATTCAAAAGAAATCATTTTTGATACGTCAAAACTTTCTGATGTTGTTGGAACTGATGCTTTTTATAAACTAGTTGGTACTACTAAACGCCTGCCAAATTCAAAAATTAACACGACTTGTCTTACCAAACCATTGTTTGAGATAGAGAAATGCTCGGTAGATTCAATATTTAATATTTTAACAGCTAATATTTCAATTTTATCAGAGTGGATACAAACGTGTTCTGATACTCAAAGGATTAATTTTTATAACTGGTTGGTTTCAGATGAAAAATTGAAAACTTTGCTGTCATCTGTACCAATGTTCGTTTTTGGAGAGCAGTGGAAATCCATGAATCAGATATCAGCCAATGATAAGTGCTTAATTTTGACGGAAAAGATAACTCCAATAAAGGATATTCTCGTAAAGTTAGGTTTTGTCATATCAAATGATAATCTCGAGAATCATCCACTTTGCTCTTATATTAAGCCTCAGAATGAAAAGAGTTTATTCCAGAAAATCCAAGAGGTTGATATTTCTGGGTTGGCATATCAAGAACGATTGACTTTATTTCTAGTTTGTGCCAATTTTGATGAAGTCGGCAAGGGAACGCTAAGGAAATGGCCAATTTTTAAGAATCAAAATAATGAATTTGTACCTTTACTTAATATGTTCACATACTATAGTTCGTATCCCAGTTGGTTGAATTCATATATGCTGAATGTCGCAGAAGTAAATGCCAGTCTCAATACTTATTTGATTCCGCAGAATGAGATTTATTCATCGATAATTGAAAATAATATTGATGATATTCTTACCATAACTGACATACTTCACGTCTATAATTTATTTAGAGAATCTTGGAATCCTGGATTCACCGTTAAATTATTCTCAAAAACAAGTATTTCTCCCATCTGTATGATATCTTTAGTGGAACAATCGGATTATTCCACTAAGGCTAATTATGTCCGCACTTTTAACCAATTGGAGTTAAACAGTTCATCAAATTATGATACTTCCTCATTTGAATATAGATGGATGAAGCTTGCGGTATTGACAGATTCAACCATTAATCATGCAAGGTCTGTTGTAAAAATTGACGGTAATAACTTATCCTCATATACAATTAAAGATGAACTGTCGATATCCTACAATGGAGTAGTGCATAAATTCTTATTGTCTCACTTACTGCCTTCTTATTCCCCGACTTCTGCTTTGTCGAATATTGTTAAACAATTCGAAACTATTGATAGATATAATGAAATCTTTGCTCTGTCAGAAGCCTCTGTTTGCGATGTTAGAAATAAATTGTTCACTATATTAAGAAATTCAACATCCTATATTACCGAAGAACAATATTGTTTTTTGATGTTATATAGGATGACTCAAGGTTATAAATACTTTGACAATACTCTTAAAACAATTATACGCGTAAATAGTGAGCCTGTGTTTATACGTATTTTGCAAAAGTGTTATGATTATGAACTGGGTGATGAACTGGGCACCTTTATTAAGAACGGGGGTGTTGTATATCCATTTAGCAGATTAATTGGAACCTATTTTAATAGCGATGATTATACTTTACAATCTGAACGCATACCCAATTTCATATATGAATGGGCTGATACGCCAGAAAAGAAGCAATTTCTTATCAAAATGGGGTTACACGATGATAAGAGCAATGAGATAATACGTCGTAAGTCGTTCAAGGAAAAGAAAAATGAGAACAACTGGAATATAAATGACGCAAACATTATTCGTACTTTCTTACATTGGGTATGTCAGACATTTGCCCTTCCTATTACTGATAAAATTCAAGTATCTATATTAGAACCCTTGTTTTCTGCATTGAGAATTAGCGGAGTCTATTCCCCCGATGATTTCGTTGTAGCTAAGGAATGGACAAATGAATTGTATCTTGAATGGAAGAAAAACAAGCAAACTAAGATTTTTATCATTGATGGAAATCTTCCATATAGAGGCATATTCGAAAAAATCCATCTTTATAGTGGATTTATTGGCGAATATACTTATTTCAGCGATTCTAATACAATTTATATTTCATCCAACAGAGAACCTGCCGCCCTATTATCTGATGTATATTCAGATACAAGAATCAAGAATGTATTCTCAAAAGATGATTGGAATAAAATATTCTTAGTATCAGCAGATGTCGTCAAGGAGAAAGATTTACGAATCGCTGAACTAGAAAAGTTGCTTGATGAAGCAAATAGCAGAAAGATTGTTGATAGAACGATTGATGATAGTACGGAAGACCATGGCAATGCATCTGAACGAGGTAATTTAGATGAGAACTCTCGTATAGAATTAAATCTGGAGGCTCGCAACTCTGCTAAAGATTATCTTGACTCTTTAGAGGATTATGACTGCTCGGAATGGAATCCAAATACAGGAAATGGCTTGGTTAAAGGCATTGTAAAATATAAGAATAAAGCTATCACCGTAGTTGTAACAAGTTCTATTGGAAGAAAGTTATATCTTCATCCCAGATTATTCTCAGAATTAATGATTGATCCAGACAATGTTTTACTCAATTATGGGTATGATCGAAGAATACATCGTATTCGTTTTGATGAGACATTCAAAGACAATAAAGATGTCAATTTGATTTTTGATGCAGATATTATCAATTCAAAAGAATTCGCATTTTTGGCAAATAGATATATGTACTCAAAAAAGACTTGTTTTGTTATCGAGAATATTACATATTCTATATCAGAACAAATTAAAGGCTTTGGTCTTGATGAAAAAATGTCAGACGCTGATGTTTATACCAATATTGATACAGATGAATTGTTTGATTTTTAATAATTAGATTATAATGTACTACACAAGAGAACAACATAAAAGATTCCTAGATAAGGAACTTGTAGCAATTAGTGAAGAGTACTTGAAGAAACTCAATTCAAAGGCTTTGGCATTATTGTCTGACAATGAATTATATGTTACCCAGTTTGTAAAACTCGATTTGAAAAAGGAAGACTCCAATAATGCAGATTGTAATGTGTTGGGGTCTGGTCAACTTATGCTTCGATTTAAAAAAGATAAGGGAATTCCGCGTAAAAATGAATATTTCACAGCAGTTGCTTTAGAAAAAGAAATGAGCTTCCCTAAGAATTGGGGAGACATTACTTGGGGGAATCTACGTCATCATCAAGTAGAATTCTCGGAGGTTCATTGCGTATGGCAGGGAAGGACAGATGACAACGGCTTTTTATTGTGTGGCTTTGTAGGTCTATCAATTGAGATGGCAAAATTCCTCGCAAACAAAGAGGGATGTGTAATTGTTCTTGGACCTCAAGCCCCCCCTATGGACTATTATCAAAACCTCATTGATATAGTCAACAACAATAACTCTAATATGGCAGCACAAGAAATTCTTGATTTCGATAAAAAATCAGTCGAATGGAATCCTGTTCATATTAATTCTAATAAAGAGCAAGTAGAAGGTATTGTTGAAACTTTAGATTCTACACCACAATTAATATTTCAAGGTCCTCCTGGTACTGGTAAAACATTCCTTATGGCAGAACTAGTTGAGCATTTGTTGAGCCAGAACAAGAGTGTCCTTGTTACTGCGATGACAAACCGTGCTCTCATAGAACTAGCAGAAAAAGATAGCTTAAAGGAATTTATGCTGAAGAAACGCATCATGAAGACGAGTGTATCTTCAGATGAACTGACTGAATACAAAAACCTTGTTCCCATTGATAGCAAAAAGATTGCATGTGTGCCTGGAAGTCTTACATTGTCAACATTCTACAATTCTAGTGGTTGGGCAAAACAATGTTACATGGAGCGTCCTTTTGATTATGTTATTATGGACGAGGCGAGTCAAGCATTGTTTGGAATGATTGCTGCATGTAAAAATCTTGGGCAGAAGGTAATCTGGATTGGTGATCAGAATCAGATGCAACCTATTGTTTTACTAAGTGAGGAAACTCTTACTCGAAATGACTTTACAATGTTGGCAAACGGTTTTGTTACTCTTTGCGAAAACTTCAATTATAAATCATACATCTTAACAGAGACACATCGTTTGCTGAATAAGTCCGCAGCACTAACGAGTTTGTTCTATCATACACCACTCAAGTCAGTTGCCAATTTTGGTTATGTATTTGCTAATAACAACCTAAAGTATCTTCCAAAAGATGGAGGTGCTGTCATTTTGTATAAGAATATGCCTGTAGGCGAAAAAGCAGATAAGTCATCTTGTGATTTCGCTATTCGGATAGTTGACGAAATTCTTGCCTTACAACCAAAATTATATATTGCTGTGTTGACAAAATTTCGTGCAGCAGTGAGAATGTTGCAAAATAGCTTTATTAGTCAATTTGGAAGCAAAAGCAATGTTCTAATAGATACAGTTGAACGTGTTCAGGGGATGACTTGTGATGTGTGTATTTATTTCATTCCGAACACGATGATGGGCATGTCGCTTAATAGACCGTTGTTTAATGTTGCAACAAGCCGTGCCAAACAACTGACTATAATTATTGCTGATAACTCTATTATGAATACACAATGTCATAGAGATGTCCAAATGTATTTAATGGGGGTAGCCTCAGGCATAATACCCAAGCAACGTAATGAAAGTCTCATCGAACATGAAATTAATATAATTAGGAAAAATACTTTTAATTTGCATATAAAAGGAAAAATTGACCTGTCACAATTTGAGACACCTAAGCAAAAAGCTGCTAAGTCAGGGACAAAGAAGAACATCTACATCATTGATACAAATGTATTTGTTAATTGTCCCAATATCATCTCAAAGATAGACGGAAAATACGAGGTTGTATTATCAGCAAAGGTTGTTGATGAACTTGACAAACTGAAGATTACTCTTGATGAAACAGGAAAGGCAAATGCACAGAAAGCATTACATTTGATAAATCAGAGTATGGATAAGCGCAATGTTAAAATGGAATTAGCTGATATTTCATTGTTACCAGACGATTTCAACAAGAAATCACCAGATAATATGATATTGACAGTTGCACTGAAATATTGTAGCGAGAACCCAATACTACTTACTTCAGACAACGGACTACAGGTAAAGGCAAAAGGACTTAACATCAAAACAATATCACTCAAAGAGTTCTTAAAACGATAATCCAATGCTCGAACAAGAACTACAACAATATCTCCTTCGTGAATACCCACAAGAGAATGCTCGCTGCGAATGGAAGGAGTTTAAGAACTTGAAGAACTCGTTCTGTGGCGACGAGAAAAATGATGTGATTTCCTACGTGTCGGCTATCGCCAACATGGAGGGTGGACATCTTGTGATTGGTGTTAAAGACAAGACATTCGAAATTGTCGGGACTGACATTTCAAGGCTTACCTTTAATGGGCAACCGGCAAATACACAGTCTGCAACTTTCAAACTCACCGAAAGTTGCGAAGTTCTCTGAACGTCAAAACCAAAGCGCACAGTTAACGCCTTTTTATATATTCGTTTGCCTCGCCTCAACTCTATCAAGATTTTCAGCGTGGGCAACACATTGCAAATGTATGAAATTTTTCAATCAAAAAAACTTTTTTGCAAATATTTTTTTCTGAGCGTTTATTTGCGCCTATTCCACTGCTGTTTCTTTGAAAAATGGCAGTTTAAGAGTAACTTTGCCCCGAGTAAAACAAAAACGATGACAACAACTAAAAAACGGGTGGCTGCGTTCGATGTGCTGAAGGGCATCGCCATATATCTGGTGGTGATGGGGCACGTGCTGACGATGTGCATACGCGACATCGACAGTGCGGTGCTTTTCAAGCTTGTTGGAGAAATACACATGCCTATATTTTTCTTTATCAGCGGCTATTTCACCTACAAACTTACGGGAGACGGCGATTTCGCCATGCCCAATCTGCGCAAACGCTTCTGGCAGCTTATCATACCGTTTCTGGCAGTAAGTGCGCTGTGGATGTGGTATTTTCCGCACAGCCGTCTGCAATCGCCCTTGTCACAGTCGTGGCCTCAACTTCTCACCACTTATTGGAAAGACGGCTATTGGTTTACGCTGACACTGTTTGAGGTGGTGCTTGTCTATGCCGGCATAAGCCGTCTGATGGCTGCCGCGCGACGCTTGTGGATGCAGGTTGCCATACCTGCCGCCGCATATCTGGCGTTGATTCTTGTGTCGCCCCTTATTTCCGACCCCGCCGCAAACTTCGACCCCGTAGGCATCGGACTGCTCACACAGTTTTTCCCGGTGTTTATGATGGGAGTGTTCGCCCGCAAATATTCCGACGCGTTCCGCCGCATGGCTACACAGCCGTGGGTTGCCACAGCGGCTGTCATAGTGGCGTTCGCAGCATGGTATTATTCCGTATACACGTGGGAGTTTCCTGCCCTACCGGCATGGTGCCAGTTTGTGGCGCAACCCGTGCTCCACGCCTCGCTGATGACCGTGGTGTTCGGGATGGTCTACCGCAGCGACGTTGAGACGTTTGCCTCGACGCGCGCCGGACGCTGGCTGACTCTTCTCGGCAACGAGAGTCTCGGCATCTACCTGCTCCACTACTTTTTCCTCTTCCCTCTCACTCCGCTTCAGGAGCCTATGCGCATGCTTGGGCTCACGTTTATGCCGTCGGTGATGGTGTCGGCGTTTTTCGCTTTCTTCATCATTCTTGCAGCGCTTGGAGCCAACTGGGCGATAGGGAAAAACAGAGTGTTGGCATTCCTTTTGATTGGTAAAACTGTAAAAAAAGATATAAAATGAATATAGCGATTGTTGGTTCTGGATATGTAGGTCTTGTTTCGGGCGCATGCTTCGCCGAAGTCGGCGTCGACGTGACCTGTGTCGACATCGACGAGAAAAAGATTGCAAACCTTAGAAACGGCGACATCCCCATCTACGAGCCGGGGCTCGATGACTTGGTCAAGCGCAACGTGGAGGCAGGACGCCTGCATTTCACCACCCGTCTTGAAGACGTGATCGACACGGTGGAAGTGGTGTTCAGCGCCGTCGGCACCCCTCCCGACGAGGATGGCAGCGCCGACCTTCGCTACGTGCTTGAGGTGGCGCGCACATTCGGCCGCAACATCAACAAATACGCTCTGCTCGTCACGAAGAGCACCGTGCCTGTCGGCACTTCCCACAAAATCAAAGCCGCCATCCGCGAGGAGCTGAAGCGACGCGGTGTCGACGTGCCGTTTGAGGTGGCGTCAAATCCGGAATTTCTGAAGGAAGGCGCGGCGATAAAAGACTTCATGTCGCCCGACCGTGTGGTAATCGGCATCGAATCGGAGCGTGCGCGCAAAGTGATGGAACGCCTCTACCGTCCGTTCCTGCTCAACAATTTCCGCGTGATATTCATGGACATCGCATCGGCGGAAATGACCAAGTACGCAGCCAACTCAATGCTTGCCACGCGCATCTCGTTCATGAACGACATCGCCAATCTGTGCGCTCTTGTCGGAGCCAATGTCAACATGGTGCGCAAGGGCATCGGCGCCGATGCCCGTATCGGCACAAAGTTCCTCTATCCTGGCTGCGGCTACGGCGGATCGTGCTTCCCCAAAGACGTGAAAGCCCTTATCCACACCGGCGCGGAGCATGGCTACCGCATGCGCGTAATCGAGGCAGTGGAATCGGTCAACGAGCGTCAGAAATCAATCGTCTACGACAAGCTCTCAGCATTCTTCGGCGGTGACCTGCGCGGCAAGCGCATAGCCCTGTGGGGACTGGCGTTCAAGCCTGAGACCGACGATATGCGCGAGGCTCCGGCACTGGTTGTCATCGACAAGCTGGTTGAAGCCGGCGCAGAGGTGGTGGTCTACGATCCTGTGGCAATGGACGAATGCCGCCGGCGCATCGGCAACCGTGTGGCTTATGCCCGCGACATGTATGACGCCGTGGTCGATGCCGACGCCCTTGCCCTTCTCACCGAGTGGAAACAGTTCCGCCTGCCTTCATGGGGCGTGGTGAGCCGTGCGATGCGCGGCAACGTCATCGTCGACGGACGCAACATCTACGACGAAGCCGAACTCTCAGAGGAAGGCTTCATCTACCACTGCATCGGAAAGTAAAGGCTTATGCGGCAACTGCCGCGCTTTCGAATCAATCGGCTGGCGCAGCGGGGTTAATTTAGCCAAAATCGGTCATTAGAAATTGGCTACTAACGCCTTTCCAACAACCGATTTTAAGCATATCTTGCAACTTTTTTCCAGGCGATGCCCGAAAATTCAGAGCGACGGATTGGAAACAAGACTGCGGACAGCGTCATAGTCGGTCGGGGCAAACCAATGCATGCCGGCGTCCTTGGCATACCACGTAAGTTGCTTTTTGGCGTAGACGCGCGTGTTTTTCTGCAACCGAGCCACGGCTGCCGGAAAGTCCATCGTGCCGTCGAAATAGGCAAACATCTCCTTGTAGCCTACGGTGTTGAGCGAATTGAGGTGGCGCAGCGGATAGACGCGGCGAGCCTCCTCGACAAGCCCCTCCTCCACCATCTTCTCAACGCGCCGGTTGATGCGGTCGAAAAGCTCTTGCCGCGGCAGGTTCAAACCAATCTTTACAATTCTGAACGGCCGCTGCTTCACAGTGCCCGTGCGCAGAGACGAGTAAGGCTTTCCCGACTGCAGACAGATTTCCACCGCATGCGCCACGCGCTTCACATTGTTCAAGTCAACCTGCTCATAGTATACGGGGTCGAGCCTGCGCAGCTCCTCACGCATAGCGTCGGCACCATCCTCGGCAAGCCGGCGCGCCACGTCGCGGCGCACGTCGTCACTTATCGTGGGCAGCTGGTCGATGCCCTTACACACTGCGTCGACATACATCATCGAACCTCCGCACATCACCACATAGTCGTGGGTCTGGAACAGCCGGTCGATCACCGCCAACGCGTCCTCCTCAAACTGCGCGGCGCTGTAGTATTCGTCCAAACCGAGGATTCCGACAAAGTGATGGCGCACAGCGGCAAGCTCATCGGATGTAGGGGCGGCAGTCCCGATGGGAATGTCACGAAAAATCTGGCGCGAGTCCGCCGACACGATTTCCGTGCCGAGGTCACGCGCCAGACGTATGGCAACCGCCGTTTTTCCCACCCCCGTGGGCCCAGTAATCACTACGAGAGTTTTCTGCGGCATACAGCGTTTTTCTTTATCGTTGAGCCACGAGTTTGCAGATTTCCACAACCACATCGGTTGCTTTCTCCATTGAAGGAATCGGCACAAACTCATAGCGGCCGTGGAAGTTCAGTCCACCGGCAAAGATGTTGGGACAAGGCAGCCCCTTGAACGACAACTGCGCGCCGTCTGTGCCGCCACGGATAGGCTGCACCTTCGGAGCCACATCGGCATTTTCCATAGCCTGCTTTGCGATGTCGACAATATACATCACCGGCTCGATTTTCTCACGCATATTGTAGTATTGGTCCTTGATTTCTATCGATGCGCAACCGGGATACTCATGGTTCACCTTGCGCACAAGATGCTCAAGTTCCTTCTTGCGGCGCTCAAAGCGGTCGCGGTCGTGGTCGCGGATAATGTAAGTCAGCTTCGACTCCTCCACCGTGCCCTCAAAGCCGATAAGGTGATAGAATCCCTCATAGTCCTCGGTGTGTTCCGGAGTTTCCCACCGCGGCAACATGATGCTGAATTGGTTGGCGATGCGGATAGAGTTTATCATTTTGTGCTTGGCATAGCCCGGATGCACGTTGCGTCCCTTGAACGTAACCTTAGCCGACGCTGCGTTGAAATTCTCAAACTCAAGCTCGCCTATCGCTCCGCCGTCCATCGTGTAAGCCCAATCGGCGCCGAAACGCTCCACGTCAAACTTGTGCGCGCCCAGACCGATTTCCTCATCGGGATTGAACGCGATGCGGATGTCACCGTGCTTGATTTCCGGATGAGCCTGCAGATATTCCACAGCAGTGATAATCTCAGCGATACCCGCCTTGTCGTCGGCTCCGAGCAGCGTCTTGCCGTCGGTCACGATAAGGTCCTGACCCTTGTATTCGCAAAGCTCAGGGAAATCGGCAGGCGAAAGCACCACATTGCTGTCTTTGTCGAGCACGATGTCGCCGCCCTCGTAAGCCTTCACGATGCGCGGGTTGACGTGGCGTCCCGACATGTCGGGCGACGTGTCGAGATGGGCGATGAATCCCACAGTAGGCACTTTCTTGTCAATGTTGCCCGGAAGAGTGGCCATCAAATAGCCATTCTCGTCGAGCGATATGTTTTCAAGCCCCATTGACTGCAGTTCCTTTTCAAGAGCCTGGGCAAAAATCATCTGTCCCGGAGTGGATGGTGTAAGATTGGTAAGTTCGTCACTCTGAGTGTCGAACTTGACATAATTTAAAAATCTGTCGACAACATTCATATCTGTTGAGTTTTTCTGATTTCAAGATGTTAATTGCGTCGCGCGAACGACATTGCAAAGGTACAACATCTATTGCACAAAACTACCCCGCCAACAATGTTTTTTAATGCCGCATCGCAGTTTTATGCTCCAAAAAATTTGCGACATAGGAAAAAATTTGCAAATTTGCAGTCTAAACAATGGGAACGGCCTGCAACAACCTTGATTTACTACAGGCAACCAACGTTTTTTTTACAACTCTTTACTTGATTTATCAATGCTGACATCTCAGGACATATATCGAGAAGGCGCCCATAACGGTGTGTATATGGGTCTGTTTCTGGCTGTTGTATCGGTGCTGTCGTTTCTCAGCGACCGCAACTCGCTGCTCGGCATCATCGCCATGCCTATGCTCGTCTGCGTGCCGGCAATCCACTTCTCGCTGCTGCGTTCCGCCTACCGCAAATACGGCTTAGACGCATCGTTTTCAGCACTATGGATGCTCGGCATCACAATATTCGTCGGAGCGTCGATGATTTGCGCGCTTGCCACCTACTGCTACCTCGACTTCGCCGACCCCGACTTTTTCTACCGCACCGCAACTGCGATGATGGAAATCATGAAAGGCCGTCCGGAGATGGCCGAAACCTACAAGACTTTCAAAGTGATGGTCGACGGCGGACTGCTGCCGTCAAACATCGAATTCTGCATACAAATGATGATGCTCACAATTTTCAGCGGCTCGCTGCTGACGATTGTCCTCATCCCGCTCGTGAAGCTGCGGTTCAGAGGCTTCAACAAAAGAAACTTCCAATAACAATTTATCCCCCAATAATTAGACTATGAAAAAGCAATTTATTCTCATCATTGCTGCCGTCGGCTGTCTGCTTACGGCAAGCTACGCTGTCGCCGACAACCAACCGACCGACGACATCTATGCCACCGAGAAAACTCCGACTCTGACCAAAGAGCAGAAGAAAGCGGAAAAAGCACGCAAAAAACGCGAAAAAGAAATCAAAGACTCAATCAGTTTCGAACTGGCGAAAAAAGCCGTGGAGGAAGGACGCTTTGTAATCACTGCCGACCAGATTCGCGGCAAGCACGGACGCACCGTCAACGTGAACCGCACCACCAACTTCGTCCTCGTACAGGGCGACACAGCCGTTGTGCAGTTTGCTCTTGAAGGCATTGTCAACAGCCCAAACGGCATAGGCGGACTTACCGTGGAGGGACGCGTGACAAAAAAACGCATCGACTACGACAAACGCGGAAATCTGAACTACACGATGTATGTGACCGGCACTGCCCTTTCCGCCGACGTGACGTTCACTCTGCCCAAAGGCTCAACCCGCTGCAGCGCTACCGTAAACTCAAATTTCAGCAGCGACCAGTTGACATTCTCCGGTGAGCTGTGCCCATATCGCTCGAACGTGTATCAAGGATGGACTTTCAAATAACGCTTGTCTGAAAACATAACAAACTATCTTTGTAAAATTAAAAAAGATAACATTCTTTCCTTCTGGAGAGGTGGGTGAGTGGCTGAAATCAACAGTTTGCTAAACTGTCGTAGGGGTTATTCTCTACCACGAGTTCGAATCTCGTCCTCTCCGCTATTATGAGAAATATTCATAAAAACTATTTGATATAGATATTGTAACAAAGCTCTCTACGGGAAAAAGTATTGGAAAACACCTCGATGCAGCCATTGAAGAGCGTTATGATATAGATAATGGTGTATTATTAGAATGGTAGTATGATAGATTATATATTTTATAGAGTATATTGGGCTTATAACAAAAAAAGAGAGTCCGCAAAGTTTCTTAGCCCTTTGTATATGGCAATGGTCTTTGCGTTTCTCTTTTTCCCATTCGCATTATTTTTGTGCGAACTATTAAGAGATTCATACCATAGAAATGATGGATATTTATTATCCATTTATCTACTAATGATATTAGTATACTCTTATTTAAGATTTTTCCCAAACAAAAAGATATGGTTGATAAATAAAAAATTCGAAGGGAATGGTTATAATCATAAGATTCCAGATTGGTGTTTTTTCGTGGTTCTTCCATTATCCATAGTTTGGGGAATTATAACTTACTCTCTTTTGGTAAAGTTTTTCATAAAACCTTTTGCCTTGAGAGGTATTATATATAATATGCTGTAATCGTTCTATAAAAGATTGCAATCAAAAACTCTTAGGATTTTTCTTGTCTGGAGTTTTTGATTGCAATTTCAAATATATAGTACAACTTAGAAATTAATAAATATAAGTAGAAGAGGCTTTGTTTGTAAAAACATAAGGTGAGTTTATATGACATTACCCCAAAAGAGTGGTACAACAATAAAATTACCCCAACAAGCGTTATAATCATACAAAGTTATAAAAGAAAAGCCACCGTCATAGTGCCAAACTGACGGTGACTTTGGAAGAACTCATGACCTTGCTGCAACAAGGTTAGAGCGAGAATTTATCAATTACTTCCACGGATGTCTTATTTGGCATCCGTTTTTTTGCAGGAAGTCAATCTCCCTTCTTATGAATATGAGGTTTCAAAGAAGGTGTATTTCCAGGTGTCTGCTTGTTGTCTCTTTGACGACGGTCAGGCTTACCTGTGGAAATAGCAATTCTTTTTGGTCCTGGCTTAATTCCCATTATCCTAATTACCTTAAAATTATACAAAGTCTATTGCCCTCTTATACGGAAGGTACTCCGCCATCTTAATTACAGTAAGATTGGTTGAAAACTGCCGTTATATCCCAATAGACTTTAAGCATAACGGAATGCCGATGGCACTATACATAGTATAGCAATTCCCATGCCAATGTCACCATGGTAGAGAAAAGCAGTCATTAACAAAGAATAGGATTATTTAAACATGGCATCTTGTCAGTGAAAGTCTGCCATTGCATTAAAAACAGCACAAAGATAAGTCGAATTTATTGCGTGTGCAACAGCATAAATGATTTAGTAATACAAAGTTAATAAAATCACTTATTTAATCTGTAGCACATGAACGAGCAGAGCATAACAATCCGCTGGGATAAGAACCCCGATGGCAGTACCGACATATCTGTCAGCGGAGATATTGATGGGCAGACGCATTTTCAAGAGGCATTCCTTTCGTTGGATATGTTACCGCCACTACACGATATAACCGAAAGAGAAACGAGTGGCGAGAGTGCTGGAAATTCGGCTACAATCGCGCTTCTCACTCATCTAATAGCGATAATCCGAAAGAGTAATAAGATAAACGGTCATGTTATAACCGAGCAGGAACGCAATTCAAAATTTCCATTCACGGATTTGATAACAATTCGCAAGTTCACTCAAATAGCTGGCATAAAGATTGATGAGCGGAAATTCCGCAATCGGAGAGAGTTTCAAATGTATTTTCGGGAGTTGATGAAAGAGTATAAATGGATTTAAATATGATTTGTCAATTTATACAGGAGAGCCTTTTTGCATCAAATCAGTATGATGCTTTTCATACTCTTCATCAGAGAAACTCTCAGAAGTACTTTTCGAGTGCATTAGAACGCGCAAATTTTCTTGGAACAAAATTTCCTGGCGAGACATTTGAGACCCAAAATATGTTGGTGAGTAGAAACGGTCAATCTCAGTTTGTTTCAAATTCTTATAGCCCAGGGCCAACGCCATTTCAGAAAGCAAATCAAGTAGAAAAGCATTGTTATTTTGAAAATGCGGCGATTGAGCATTCAAACTATCAAGATACTCACGCCAAGCATGTCTTACCTTGTAATTTTCCTGAAATACGACATCAATAGTATTTAAGGCATCTACCCATTCTTTTGTTATAGGATTAGCCTTTCTGTTTGCCATCAATGTAAGAAATAAATTAAGTTGTGCATCACGTTTAGCCTTTCGATTTTGATATTTAATTCCCCAAAACCAAACAATGATTGGGATAATAGCCACAGCCAAGATTTGGCCGATGCCTATAAGTAACTGTATTGAGTCTGCTGTCATAATATTCTGTTATATAGGTGCAAAGTTACAAAAATTTCGCTAACTTTGCACCGTCTTAGAGAAGACAAAGTTTGAAATAACTGAAAAGTGCCTCATCTCTTGTAAAATCGCCAAATCTCTACAAAGAATATACAAGGCACGGAGCAGCTCATATACGTGGCTGCCTATCCGTGTTGTATATTCAGGTGTTTGGCGATACCTACAAGAGAATACGGAGGGCAGCCCACTTTCTTTAACAATAAACATTGTAAAATCTCCGAGTTGGCTGTCTGCGGAGAAATCTTGTAAAATTCGCCATTATGAAAGTCTTTTGGAAAGCATTTTTAGGAGGAGCAGTATGCGCAATACTTGTGTTTATATTTGTTCCTTTCTTTGCAGAAGGAATGTCACCAAGCATTGCTATTGCAAAGATGACCAATAGTCCATTGAAAATCATTTCACTCATTGAAACTATTGGAATATCGGGAGTGATTTTTGGTTGTGTGTTCAGTTTATTTGCTTGGATTGGACGCAGAAAACGTGAGCGTGAAGAAACTGATGAACTCATGCGTGAGTATCTTAAAAAGAAACTCCAAGAAGAAAACGATAAACAATGATAGGGGTATGAAAAGATTTTTGTTGTCGCTAACCGTCACCTTGTGCAGCGTATACTCTTGGGCACAGTCTTCTGTAGTTCAAATGGGTGAAGCCGTTGTGCGTTGCAATGATTTTGCCTTTGCAAAAACAATGCTGCTTAACGAAGGACTTTCTGTTGTCAAGTCCTCAAAACTGAATAATGCCAATACCATTGTTTTGAGCAATGGTAGCAAAAGCACATACAGTATCTTGTATGTGATACTAACCAAATATCCCAAGTCAAAGAAAATCAAGAAATGTGTATTCAAGTTTAGCCCAAATGGACGCTTTTTCGGTTCATTAGGCAAAGACCAAATACGCTTTGGATATTCCTATTGTAGAGATAATGACACCATCTTTAGAGAACTTTATCGAAATGGTAACCATTGTATGGGAATGGATATAAATGCTAAGAATTGGATGGTTGTTACTTTTTTTAGAGCTGATTGAACAAACTTTATAGATTTTTATCAAATCCTACTTAACCCAGTATTTTACTTGGGAATATAGCAAATGCGAGCGTCCTCACGGATTGCTCGCATTTCCGTTGTCGCTAAATCTTTGTACCTTTGCACTACTGAGGTTCCAGCTCAGTAGCAAATATTGTTCAACCGTCTAATATTGAAGCATTATGGAACAAACAAAGAAACGCAAACACGACAACCAAAATTATGATGAATGCCCAGTGGGCGGGTTCTTTTGGATTGGTGATATGCTTGCCCATTGGACTAAGCAGACACACTATTGATTACTAATATTTGGAAAGGCTGGATTTAGTTCTTGCCTTGCTTTTTGCCTTTTTCTTCTTGTCTGTATGTAGCATCTTATCCATAGTCTTGTCGAAATTTCCGCTATTGTCATCAACATTCATTAGTTCCCGCAGCCGTTCTACAGGCATCTCTTGAAGAAAATCAGGCAAATTTGTTCTATCAATCATTATGCTGTGAGTTTGTTATACGTTAATCTACTCTTGCAATGCAGAATAGCCTCCGCAAAGCGTTCGTTTATAGAAACGTTGCGAGTATTATAGCGGAAACAGAACTCATCAAAATACCGTTGCATATGCTTACGGCTAACCCAGTTGTATATGCCGTTGATAGCACGTTTGCTATAATTTCCCCAAAAGGCTTCAATCGTGTTCGTATATGCACCACCACTAACATAGATGCCGTGTCCGTGGTCAACAACGTGATGCTTATAGACTTTCGGAATAAGTCTATACCCTTGCCACTCATCAGAGTATATCGTAGCGGAGTGCTTAACCTTACATAGAATAGGTGGTGTTAGCTGCTTGTAACTCGTATTCTCAACAACCTTGCAGAATACCTTACCGCCACGCTGCAATATGCCCATTACGGGAACCTTATCAACGAATGCTCTGCCTTGGCATTTCTTCGCTTTCTTATTCCAATGACGGTTTTTATTCTTACCACCAACGAATGTTTCATCAAGCTCAACCTCACCATCAAACTTTTCCTTGTAGTCTTGCTTGAAGGCTTCACGTATGCGGTGCAACATAAACCATGCCGTTTTCTGTGTAACGTGAATGTCCTTAGATAATTGTACAGAAGATATACCCTTTGTGTGACAAGTTACCATATAGACGGCATAAAACCACTTACGCAAAGAGATTTTAGAGCCTTCAAACAGCGTGCCTATCCGTATGTTGAAGTTCTTACCTGTGTTCTTGCAACGATACAGTCCATCACCCCTTCGGTAAACTTTTGAAGTTGGGTCATATGGAAAAACTGGGGTCCCATTCCAAAGTTTCTTTTCTAAATACTCAATGCAGCTTTCTTCCGTTGGGAAGGCTTGCAATAAATCGAATAATGATTTGAATTCTCCTATGGTTTTCATATAGCAAGGTTTTATTCTTTGCTATACATAACTTTGGTGAGTTTTGTAGAAATTCCCAAAAAACTCTTAAAAGTGTGGTGGTTTTGTTCTTCTTGCTCGTAAAAGACTATGAATAAGGGTTTTTGCATAATAGTCAAATCTTCTTAACGACAAAATAGGAGATAATTTATTGCTGATTTTGTATCTTTATCGTTGTAGTCAAAATAAATCTTTATATTTGCAGAAAATAGATAATTTGAACATCATGGATAGAGTATTAAATAGACAAACAACGTGGTATCTCATCAATATAAAAGCAAGACGGGAGCAAACAGCGGAACACTATGTACAAGTTTTTCGTAGTCTATACGAACAAGACCCATTAGTAGGTTTTCCACGTGGTGGGAAATCGGGAAGTCTGAAATATGTTACATTTAGTAACTTGTTGGATGAAAACGGCAATCCTAATTGGATACAAATTGGACTACTTTCATATACAATTATTGACCCAGAGGCTTTCTATAACAAACGCATCCGAGAAGATGTAACTATGGATGATTGGAACGAGGATATTGTAGCCAATAAGAAAGAAACTGATTTGTATTTTATTCCATCAGTCCATACTTTGGCTGTAAAATGTAATAGCGATATTAGTTTGAAAAATATCGTATTTTATCTATCAGAAGCGTTGAATCGTGTAGAGCCTGATACTTTTGATGTTGATGTCATTATAGAACGTGATATTTTAGAGAGAATACTTAATGCCCATGCTGTAACCCATTTATATGCAAATATATCATATTCAAATCCTGGGCATACTCGTGGATTTGAAGCTGCTTTTGATAGAAAACTCAGAGAAATGGGAGCAAGACGAATAGAATTTACAGCTACAGGCTCAAAAGAACATCCGTTGAACAGTGAAGATGATGGAATGCTTCAAAGTCTCGTGAACCTCTCAGAAGAAAATGGTTATGTACAAGCAACAATCCAATCAACCGAAAATGCAAAATTAGAAAAGATTGATAGTAGTGAACATCCACGTAAATTAGTTGTTCCTCAAATAGTGAATGATGTCTGCTCAACTATATATAATACGATAAGAAGTATTATTCATTAACTAAATTCGTATTTTATGAGAAAACCACTTTCTATATTCGGTTGGAAAGCTATATTGAGGAATTATGGCTGGACAAATTTATGGCTAGATAGTATATTGCCTTTAATCGTTTCATTAGGCTTATGTACTTTGATGTATGTAAAAGATGCAGATATTCTTTTACAGTTAAAGCATCTTGTAGGAGTGGGTATTTCTATCGTTCCCGCAATGGTTGCTCTAATATTAACGGCATATACTATTATGCTGACTTTTATTATTGGCGATAAATTTGCTTCAATAAAGAAAACGGAAGAAGGCAGACAACTTATTCAAGATTTAAATTCAAGTTTTGCTGCTTGTTTGTTCGTATCTACAATTTCCATTATAGTAATGATTATCATTTCCTCTATTGCTAATATGGGAATAGCAATAGAAGAACCAAATACTGTGAATTATCCCGTATATTTCTTGGTATGTTACTTATTGGTTTACTCCGTTTCTATTTTGATAGGTATTGTGATTGATATTTTTAATAGTGGACAAACTACATTGTTAGATGATGATAGTAACGCAGAATAATAGCGTTCCAGAGTTCTTCGTATAAGCTATGGCAGAAACATCTAAAAGCCTAAAAATCCTTAATATTCAACTAGAAATGAGACGTTTTTGTTACCACTGGATTTAGGGTATTGTCGTATATAGTCACCTATTTCCACAAAGTGAAAAGTGGAAAGATTTAAAAAATCGTTATAACTGCTTTAAATCCATATTAATACAAAAATCACCTGCGGATATTCGCCTGCCAAGAACGTGTTAAGTCTTTCTGACCAAGCAACACATTGCGCTCCTTACTCTTCAGATGATTGAGCGCCGTCATACTGAAGGAATGTATAAATAGCTATTACTTTAACTATTTGCAGGTCAGAAGAGTCGCGCCGCCTGATAGCCGGCATAGAGAGCGACAAAGCCAGCCACAAGACTGACCACGACATTTAGGCACATGCCGGCAGCATCGGAAATGCGCAGCATTTGCATGTTTTCGTTCATAAATGTGGAGAATGTGGTGAACCCTCCACAGAAACCCACCGTAAGAAACAATTTAAGGCTTTGCGCCATCCACTCCTGCGACAGTCCGCAGAACAGACCTATCAGCAAGCAGCCAAGCACGTTGACAGCCAGCGTGCCGGCGGGCATACATACGTCAAACCAATTCTGCACAGTGCGTGTCAGCAGATAGCGCAACGCTCCGCCCACAAAACTGCCGCACCCCACTATCATCAATGATTTCAGCATATCCATATTTTTATTGCTGAAAAGCCTTCAATGCCGCGGCATTGAAGGCTTCACTATTTGTTTTCGTCCGTCACAGGCGTATTGTGCGATAAACGAACGGCTCCTTCAAAGGGATTTTTATCTTCAGCCGTTTGTCAATGTGATTCACATAGTCGGCAGCCTCGGCAAACGTGTCAAATCCTTCGGCAACGACGAAATAGTCCTTCGCCCCGTTCTGAATCACGTAAGCCTTCGCCCCGTTCTGCCGTAAGCGCGTGCAAAACGCCTTTGCATTAAACATCTGACGCATCGCACCCACAACCACGCTGTAGCGCTTCATCTTGTTGACATCGTCGTCAAACGCCTGCCACACGTTGCCTTCAAGATACAATGCCGAGCAGCCGTCGACGGTCTGCACATACGGACGCGAAGCCTCCATTATCTTGTTGTGGATTGTCGGCTCGACAACGCTGTCGAGATCAGCCTCCGCGGCATTGCGGCTGCGCACCGCCGCCTCATACGACTCACGGTAGTTGCTCTCCGTTGTCTTGCAACCCGCCAATGTCAGAGCCGACAGCACTGCGATAACAACCAAACGCTTCATTGCCTGCTACTTCTTTTGATACTTATATATATCCTTGAGTTTCAAGAAATAATGCAGATGAGAGTAAGGCAGAATCGTGCGGTTGCCAGAGTTGCTGTAAGCCTGCTGGTAAGGAATCACCACCTCGCACGAATCGCCCACGTTCATAGCCATCAACGCGATTTGGAAACCGGTGATGTTGGCACTCAACACAGAGCGGTAAACACTGTCGGCAGGCGACGTCAGCAAGTAGGTGGAGTCGACGCCGACACCTCTGCACGTAAGCAGCTTATACTTCACGTCGACAGTCGAAGAAATCAGAGGCGACAAGTTGCCCTCCGTCGCCGAACGGTCGGTAAAGTAATGAATCAACACATAGGCGTTGCGGTCAAACTCAGGTGTCACCTTCTGATAGTAAGGTGTGCCGTCGGCATTTGTGCGCGCCTCCTGCTGTGCCAGCCACGCATTGTTTTCATTGCGCCAGTCCTCATAGTACTTCCACACGTCGCGCACCGGATCGAGCTTGCACGCCGAGAGCACCAGAAGGAACAACGCCAATAAAGGAAATTTTTTCATTAAAATTCTACTTTTGGAGCAGTCTGAGCCGCTTCATCGGCTTGGAACTGCGGTTTCTTTTCAAATCCGAACATTCCGGCAATTATGTTGCCTGGGAATTTCATCACGGAATTGTTGTATTTGTTGACAGCGTTTGTGTAGTCCACACGCGCCGTTGAGATGCGGTTTTCGGTGCCTTCAAGCTGCGTCTGAAGGTCGCGGAAGTTTTCCGTGCCCTTGATGTTTGGATACGCCTCCGAAACAGCGAGCAACGACTTCAACGCGCCCGACAGCTCATTTTGCGCCTGCTGGAACTTCTTCAAGTTCTCCTCGGTCAGCTGGTCGGCGGTGATGTTGACCGTTCCCACCTTCGCGCGCGCGTCGGTCACGGCCTGCAGCGTGTTTGCCTCATGGGCAGCGGCGCCCTTCACCGTGCTCACCAAGTTTGGCACAAGGTCGGCACGGCGCTGATATGCAGTCTGCACCTTGCCCCAAGCGTTCTCCACCTCGTTGCTGTCAGCAACAATAGTATTGTACTTGACAGCTGCATAACCGCCGAAAATCAGCAATGGCACAATCAGCACTGCCACTGCCGCAAGCACAATCCACAATGTTTTTATCTTCATAACCGATCTATTGGTTTAGTTATCCTCTTAGAGCAATTTCTTAAGCAACGACTTCATTGTCACCTCCTTGTCGAGGATGCCAGCGAGGTCGGCAATGGCAACACGGCTCTGCTCCATCGTGTCGCGGTGACGGATGGTAACGGTGTTGTCCTCAAGAGTCTGATGGTCGACAGTGATACAGTACGGCGTACCGATTGCATCCTGACGGCGGTAGCGTTTGCCGATAGAGTCCTTGCCGTCGTATTGCACCTTGTAGTCGAATTTAAGAGAGTCGATGATTTCCTGAGCCTTTTCTGGAAGTCCGTCTTTGCGAACCAAAGGCATGATAGCGGCCTTCACCGGAGCCAAAGCAGCAGGCAGGTGAAGCACCACGCGGGTCTCTCCGTTCTCGAGTTTCTCCTCCTCGTAAGAAGAAGCATAAACTGAAAGGAACATGCGGTCCACACCGATTGATGTCTCGATTACATAAGGCACGTAGCTCTGGTTGAGCTCCGGATCGAAATATTGAATCTTCTTGCCAGAGAATTTCTCGTGGTTGCTGAGGTCGAAGTTTGTACGCGAGTGGATACCCTCAACCTCCTTGAAGCCAAACGGCATAAGGAACTCGATGTCGGTTGCGGCGTTGGCGTAGTGAGCCAGTTTTTCATGGTCGTGGTAGCGATACTTCTCATCGCCAAGACCAAGAGCCTTGTGCCATTTCAAGCGTGTCTCCTTCCATTTCTTGAACCATTCAAGCTCATCGCCTGGACGCACGAAGAACTGCATTTCCATCTGCTCGAACTCACGCATACGGAAGATGAACTGGCGCGCAACGATTTCGTTACGGAAAGCCTTGCCAATCTGTGCGATACCAAACGGAATGCGCATACGTCCTGTTTTCTGTACGTTAAGGAAGTTCACGAAGATGCCCTGAGCCGTTTCCGGACGCAGGTAGACGCGCATAGAGCCGTCGGCAGTGCTACCCATCTCTGTCGAGAACATCAAGTTGAACTGACGCACCTCAGTCCAGTTCTTTGTGCCTGAAATCGGGCATACGATGCCGTAGTCAAGGATAATCTGACGCAATTCCTCAAGGTTCATGTCGTTCATCGCCTTGGCATAGCGCTCATGCAGCTCGTTGCGCTTTGCAGTGTGCTCGAGCACGCGCGGGTTTGTCTCACGATAAAGTTTCTCATCAAAACCCTCTCCGAATTTCTTTGCAGCCTTTGCTACTTCCTTGTTGATTTTATCGTCGAATTTTGCGATTTCGTCCTCGATAAGCACATCGGCACGATAGCGCTTCTTAGAGTCGCGGTTGTCGATCAACGGGTCGTTGAACGCATCGACGTGTCCGGAAGCCTTCCAGATTGTCGGATGCATGAATATCGCAGAGTCCAGACCAACGATATTCTCATTCAACTGCGTCATGGCGTCCCACCAATAGCGCTTGATGTTGTTTTTCAACTCAACGCCATTCTGTCCGTAGTCGTAAACAGCCGACAAACCGTCGTAGATTTCACTTGACGGAAATACAAAACCATACTCTTTGGCGTGAGCCACAATTTTCTTGAACAAATCTTCTTGTGCCATTTTTTATCTTGTTTTTTCTAATAAATTCAATGTTCCGGGGGTCTGCTGACCGCCTTTTCGTTATTTTAAGGTGCAAAGTAAATAAATTTTCTCGATTTTCTTCTTATTTTTGCAGAGGCTTTCCTCTGAAATTGTATTTATTTGGTAAATAACCTACTTTTTTAACGACAAAAACATATTTCCAGAAGCCTAAAAAACTGACCCAACTATGAAAGAAGACGAAATAGACGACATCTCTGAAAAAATCGACGACGCCTCAACCGGCGCCGAGGCCCACTCCACTTATGTGGTTCCGAAAGACAAAAGCAAGCATTTGTCGGGAATGTTCCAAAACTGGTTTCTCGACTATGCGTCATACGTGATTCTGGAACGCGCCGTGCCCCACATCCAGGACGGTCTGAAACCCGTGCAGAGGCGCATCCTGCACACAATGAAGGAACTCGACGACGGTCGCTTCAACAAAGTGGCGAACATCGTGGGAAGCACCATGCAGTATCACCCTCACGGCGACGCCTCTATCGGCGACGCCCTCGTGCAGCTCGGACAGAAGGAACTGCTTGTCGACACGCAAGGAAACTGGGGTAACATCCTCACCGGCGACAGCGCCGCAGCGCCACGTTACATCGAGGCGCGTCTTTCAGAATTCGCCATCGAGACAGTCTACAACCCCAAGACCACCGACTGGACCGTGAGCTACGACGGACGCAAGCCCGAGCCGGTGACGTTGCCGATGAAATATCCGCTTCTGCTTGCGCAGGGTGCGGAGGGAATCGCCGTCGGTCTGTCGTCAAAAATCCTTCCACACAACTTTGTGGAGATTCTCGACGCTGCGATAGCATATCTGCGCGGCGAGGAGTTTGCCCTGTATCCCGACTTCCCTACTGGAGGTTTCATCGACGTGTCGAAATATAACGACGGCGAGCGCGGAGGGTCAGTACGCGTGCGCGCAAAAATCGAAAAAATCGACAACAAGACATTGGAAATCACCGACGTGCCGTTCGGACGCACTTCGGGAAGCGTCATCGAGACTATCATCAAAGCTCAGGAAAAGGGAAAAATCAAAATAAAACGGGTGGACGACAACACGGCGAAACACGCCGACATCATCGTGCACCTGCTGCCTGGCACGTCGAGCGACCGGACTATCGACGCGCTCTACGCCTTTACCGACTGCGAGGTGAGCATTTCGCCAAACTGCTGCGTGATTTCCGACCGCAAGCCGCATTTCCTGTCGGTGAGCGACGTGCTGCGCCACAGTGTGGACACCACCAAGCACCTGCTGCAACGCGAGCTCGAGATTCAGCGCGGAGAGCTGCGTGAAAGCCTGCTCTACGCCTCGCTCGAGAAAATATTCATCGAGGAGCGCATCTATAAGGACAAGGAGTATGAGCAGAGCAAAAGCGTCGACGAGGCTGTGGCACACATCGACAAGCGTCTGGAGCCTTTCAAGCCATCGTTTGTGCGCAACGTGACACGCGACGACATCCTGAAACTTCTTGAAATCAAGATGAAGCGCATCCTTAAATTCAACGCCGACAACGCCGACACCTACATCCAGTCGCTGAAAGACCATATCGACGTTATCAACGACAAGCTGACACGGATGGTCGAAGTGACCATCGACTGGTACAAGCATCTGAAAGATAAATACGGCGCCCATTATCCACGACGCACCGTGATACGCAGTTTCGACAATATCGAGGCGACGCGCGTTGCCGAAGCCAATGAGAAATTGTATATCAACCGCGAAGACGGATTCATTGGCACTGGACTGAAGAAAGACGAGTTTGTGTGCAACTGCTCCGACATCGACGATGTAATTATCTTCTACAAGGATGGTAAATACAAAGTGACTAAAGTGGCAGACAAACTTTACGTCGGCAAGAACATACTGTATATCAACGTATTCAAGCGCAACGACCAGCGCACAATCTACAATCTTGTCTACCAGAACGGCAAGGGTGGCGTGGTCTACATGAAGCGTTTCGCCGTGATAGGCATCACGCGCGACAAGGAATACGACATGACACAAGGCACAAAAGGCACTAAGATATGGTGGTTCTCCGCCAACCCCAACGGCGAGGCTGAGACGCTGCGCGTGACTCTGAAAGAGAAACCACGCCTGAAGGTGCTGCAGTTCGACATAAACTTTGCCGACCTTGCCATCAAGGGCAAGCAAGCGATGGGCAACATGGTGACGAAAAACGAGGTGCACCGCATATCGCTCAAAGAGCGCGGAGTGTCGACGCTCGGCGGCCGCGAGGTGTGGTTCGACCCCGACGTGCTGCGTCTGAACTACGACGGCCGCGGCACATCGCTCGGCGAGTTCAACGCCAACGACAAGATACTGATCGTGCTCAAGAACGGACAATTCTACACATCTTCGTTCGACGCCGGAAACCACTATGAGGACAACATCCTGCTCATCGAGAAATTCGAGGAGAACAAGGTGTGGACAGCCGTGCTCAACGATGCCGACCAGGGCTACCCCTACATCAAGCGTTTCACGTTTGAGGCAGCATCGAAGAAGCAAAGCTTCATCGGCGACAACCCCGACTCTTCACTGATTACGCTGTCCGACAAGCGATACCCGCGCTTCCGCGTGACCTTCGGCGGTACCGACGAATTCCGCGAGCCTCTCATAATCGACGCTGAAGAATTTATCGGCGCCAAGAGCTTCAAAGCCAAAGGCAAACGCGTCACAAACTTCAACATGGACAGCATCGAGGAAATTGAGCCGCGCGAGATGCCGGAGGAAGAACTTGAAGCTCCGGCTGTCGATATCGATGTGGACAGCGTGGACGGCGACGACGTTATCAACCAGAACGACGTGCGCGATGAATTGACCGGACAACAACGATTGTTTGACGACGAAACCGAGGAATGATGCGCCTGAGACTGTCTATATTGGCAACGCTGCTTGCCGCTGCGATATGCGGACAGGCGGAGCCGCAGGATTCCACCGTTCTGCGTCCAGCCACAGTGACTGTGGCAATCGACGCAGGCGCGACACACAGCCTTGACACGTATCTCAGCCCGCTGTTCTACGACGGAATGCATCTGCGCATAGGATTTGAGAGGCAACGCGCATCTCGCTTCAACCCGGAGCGGTGGACAAACAAAATTGAGGCGGGTTTCACCTACGACCATCCGTCGAACCCCGCCGGTAACAACTCGCTCCACACCATCATCGCAGATGTGGATTTCGCCATGCTGCACCGATGGCGCGTGGCGCAGGGGCTTACGCTGCATGCCGGCGCCGGCATCGGCTTCCGCGGAGGCGTGACCTACAATCCCCGCAATTCCAACAATGTGTGCTCGCCGCTGATACGCCTCTATGCCGGAGCAAGCGGCATGGCGGCTTACCGTTTCAATGCCGGCAGGCTTCCTATGACGGTGCGCTGGCAGGCGACGCTGCCGGTGGTTGGAGGTTTCTTCCTTCCCGACTACGACCAATCGTTCTATGAGATGTATCTCGGCAACTATCGCAACACCATTAATTTCGGGTTCTGGCACAACCGTTTCGATATGGACAACACCGTATGCCTCGACTTCCATTTCGGCACGTCGTCGCTACGCCTGGGATACCGTAATGAGTTTACGACGGTTTGGGAAAACAACATCAGCCAACGCCGCGCCACACACAGCCTCGTGGTGGGAATTCAATGGGAATCGCTGCGGATTGACACGCGCCGCGCAATGCCTGAACGTGCAAAAATAATATCAGCAACTTATTGAATATGAAAACTGTCTGCTTAAACATATTGGTTATGCTGCTGTCGATTGCAAGCCTCACGGCATGCCACGACGAGCCCCAGTTTGCCGACACGCCGACAGGCAATTTCGAGGCGCTGTGGTCGGCTCTCGACCGCCATTACTGCTTCTTTCAATACAAAAACGTAGACTGGCAGGAGGTGCACGACCGATATGCCGCAAAAATCAGCAACAGCATGACCTCTGAAGAGCTTTTCCGCGTATGCTCCGAGATGCTTAAAGAGCTTAAAGACGGACACACCAACCTGTCGTCATCATTCGACACGTCGCGCTACTGGATTTGGGAACAATTCCCGCAAAACTACGACGAGCGGCTTGTGGAGGAGCACTATCTGCACTTTGACTACCGACGAACAAGCGGAATCACATACCGCATCCTCGACAACAATTATGCCTATATGCGCTACCCTTCGTTCTCCTACAGCATCGGCGAAGGCAACCTTGACAACGTGCTGGCAACGCTCGCCCTTGCCGACGGTCTGATCATCGACGTGCGCGACAACGGAGGAGGCATCATCACCAATGCGGAGACTCTCGTGGCGCGGTTCATCGACAAGCGCATTCTCGCAGGATACATCTCGCACAAGACCGGCTCCGGACACGACGATTTCTCCGAGCCATACGCTTACTACATCGACCCGGCAAAAGGCAGGGTGCATTGGACCGGAAAGCCGATAGCCGTGCTTACAAACCGTTCAACCTACAGCGCCGCAAACAATTTCGTGTCGATAATGAAGAGTCTGCCCAACGTGGTTGTGGTGGGCGATGCCACAGGTGGCGGATGCGGAATGCCGTTCACGTCGGAACTGCCTAACGGCTGGAGCGTGCGGTTCAGCGCGGCGCCTATCTACGACGCCGACCGACAGCTCACGGAGTTTGGAGTGCAGCCGACCGACGGCTGTCAGACAGACATGACCGATGCCGACCGTCAACGAGGCGTGGACACCATCATCGAGCGTGCGTTCGAAGCTCTGACCGACATGCAACGATAATCGTCAGCGTATATAAGGCTTGAAATTGTCGAGGAGCGAAAGCTCGTCGACGTGGCATGCCAACGACTCCGCCACAGCTGTCAGCTGCCCGGCAGTCAGCGCGCTTGTCTGCCCACCGTCGTTGACGGCAAGGCGATGGCTGGTGGCGGCAGGCTCTCCCGACACCGCCGCATCCACCAACTCTTTTAAAATCTTGGCAAACGCCTCATCGGGACACGCTCCCTCTCCCCTTTCGGCAGTGTCGCCACTACGCACAAAATAGTATGCCCTTCCTCGATTGCCGCCGCGCTCAATACGCGTGCGTACATATAATTCAGGACTGACCGTCAAATCAAATTCCAACGATGTCAGACCCTCTTTTTCCAATATTTCAAGTATTTTGTCCATTTCTTACAATTTCAACCGAAATATCGCACTTTTTTTCTTTTCTTGCAAATATCTTCCACCAATACGCAAACGCCCATACAAATCACAACAATTAACACAAGACAGTTGCTTTTTAACGCGTGGTTGACTATCTTTGTGAAATCATCAACAAGGACAAAACCTCAACGACAATGCAATCAATACTTATAGTAGAAGACGATATTACTTTTTCAACGATGCTGCGCACATGGCTCGGGAAAAAGGGTTTTCAAGCAGAGACAGCAGGCAGCGTGACCGCCGCCAAACGACTGCTTGAAAAGACTGCGTTCGACTTGATTTTGTCAGACCTCCGCCTGCCCGACGATGACGGCATCACACTGCTGCCATGGAAAAAGGAGCAAGGCATCGACGCCCCGCTAATCATCATGACAAGCTACGCCGACATCCAGAATGCAGTGCTTGCAATGAAGGAAGGCGCGAGCGACTATGTGTCGAAGCCCATAAAGCCCGACCTGCTGCTGCAAAAAATAAACGATGCCTTGGCTAACGGCTCAACCGCCGACAACGACGTGGCTGAAAAACCGGCTACAGACAGCACCGACGACTCCGACCCCGATTTTCTTGAGGGCGAGAGCGAGGCGGCACGAAAACTGTACAGCATGGTGTCGCTGGTGGCTCCCACCCAGATGTCGGTGCTTATTAACGGCGCAAGCGGCACAGGCAAGGAATATGTAGCCCACCGCATCCACCGTCAGAGCAAGAGGGCTGACAAGCCGTTTGTCGCCATCGACTGCGGTTCAATACCCAAAGAGCTTGCCGCATCTGAATTTTTCGGCCATGTGAAAGGCTCGTTTACCGGCGCACTTGCCGACAAGACAGGTGCCTTTGTGGAAGCTAACGGCGGAACACTGTTTCTTGACGAGGTGGGCAACCTAAGTTACGAGGTGCAGGTGCAGTTGCTGCGTGCGCTTCAGGAGCGCAAGGTGCGTCCTGTAGGCGCCACCAAGGAAATCGATGTCGACGTGCGTCTTGTCACCGCCACCAACGAAGACCTTCAGGCAGCAATAGCCAAAGGCACATTCCGCGAGGATCTGTACCACCGCCTGAACGAGTTCACGCTGCAGATGCCGGCACTCCACGAGCGTGGCGGCGACATACTGCTCTTCGCCAACTTCTTCCTCCGTCAAGCCAACCGCGAGCTCGACCGCAACGTGGAGGGTTTCGACGCTGAATCGCAGCGCATACTGATGGACTACGCATGGCCGGGCAACCTAAGGCAGTTGAAAAACCTCGTGAAACGCGCCACTCTGCTTGCCGCCGACACGTTGATTCATCCTCGGGATTTTGCCGACGGTCTTACCCCGGCGTCAGCACCTGCCGACGAGGCGGCTCCGCAAGCGCAGGCTCCGGCATCGTTGCATCTGCGCAACAGCGACGAGGAACGGGAACGCATAATCGAGGCCCTGCAACAGACAAAATACAACAAGAGCAAGGCGGCTCAACTGCTTGGAGTGGACCGCAAAACGCTCTACAACAAGATAAAGCAATACGGACTTTGACATATTCCGCCACACAAAGTGAGGATTTACGACACCTCACCGTGTGGAAAAACTCCCCACTTTGAGAAACAGATTACGCAAAGGTTCGTTTATAACATATTGATTACAAACAATTTTGAGGCACATCGGCGCATTGGCACAATTGTTGTCGCTTCAAAACATGGAGATAACGCACTTCGGCACCCTTGAAACGTTGCCTCTAAAAAGAAGACAGCATTTCAAGAAATGACTCATTAGTTTTGTGTGATAGTTCGTTTTTTTCATCGGCGGAGATGCCGACGCATAAGTTATAATTCCCTACGGTGTTGAAAGTGTGATTAGTTATTCAAGAGGCCATTTCCGCGACGGAAACGGTCTCTTTTTTAATGCTTCGCCACCTTGTCGGCATTGCGCGCCACAAAGTCCTTCCACGAAGAATAAGATTTCTGCGCTACAGGTCGCTGCGACTCGTAGAAATGACACAACGCCACGCCAAGAGCGTCGGTGGCGTCGAGATGCGGGTCGATTGCCTCACGCGGAATGTTGAGAATGCGGCGCAACATCTCTGCCACCTGCTCCTTCGAGGCTGCGCCGTTACCCGTAATCGCCTGTTTCACCTTCAGCGGCGCATATTCGGCAATCGGAATGTCCTTAACCAAAGCGGCAGCCATAGCCACCCCCTGCGCACGTCCGAGTTTGAGCATCGACTGCACATTCTTGCCATAGAACGGTGCCTCAAGCGCCATCTCGTCAGGCAGATACTGTTCTACCAAGCCCGTGACACGCTCGGCGATGCGGCGCAGACGCATATAGCGGTCGTCAAACTTGCTGAGCATAATCACGCCCATGGCAATCAGCTCCGGCTTGCGCTGGCGCACGCCGAGAATGCCATACCCCATCACGTTTGTGCCAGGGTCTATGCCAATGATAATCTTGTCCCAGTCAGCCTGTCTTTCCATCTACAAATCCACCTCCTCAAGAAGCGTTGAGAAACCAGCCACCTGATGTCCGAAGCGTTTTGCCATCTCCTCAACAAGGTCGTCGCCCACATCCTCATACCACGCACGAAGCGTGTCGACATCGCTGGCGCGGAACTGCAACGAATAGTTGCGCCCGTCGCTCTCCTCGGCGTTGAGCACAAGCGTAAGCCGCGGCTCCGACAACCGCCCGTCGACGGTGGCTCTGGGAATATACTCCGCGCGGAGCCATTCAAGAAAGCGCTCCACGGCATCATTATGAGCATGGAAAGTCGTATTGTATACTATCATCTTTGTCGATTAAAAGTTAAACGAAGCCGTAATGCCGAAATGCTCGCCGTCGCTCACGGGAGCCATGGCAAGATTATGCTTTTTGGCAAACGGACGGGTAAAAATATAACTGCTGCCGGCACCTATCGCCGCGCCAGTCACCACATCCCACCAATCGTGCTTCTTGGCATAGGTGCGGCTCCAGCCCACATACGTGGCAAGCACATAGGCAGGCACGCCAAACTTCCAGCCGTAGCGGCGCTGCACAAATGCAGCGTTGGCAAACATCACCGCCGTGTGGGCCGACGGAAAAGCGTGGTTGTCACTGCGGTCGGGGCGCATCTTGTGCACCGTATACTTCAACAGATACGACGCTCCGAGAGTGGTGGCCGTTGAAAACGCAGCCTGCTTCAAACCCTGCCAGTCGCGCTCCACAATCACAGCCGTCAGCGTAGCCAGCGGCATAGCCACAAGCAAAGCATCGCCGGTGCGCTTCACCGCCTGGCGGGTGCTGTTGATTTCCACAACCTCCTGCGCGCGGCAACCCATAGCCGCGGCGGCAATCGCCAATATAATCACAAATACACGTTTCATAGCAAGTCAATCAATTTAGGAACAAACACAATCAGTCCGACCACAAAAGCCGCCACTGCCGTCAGCAACACGCCCCCGGCAGCAAGATCCTTGGTGCGGCGCACCGCCTCGTCGTAGCCCGGTGACACACGGTCGGAAAGCACCTCTATCGCCGAGTTAAACGCCTCAGCGGCAAGCACAGCCCCGATGCACATAGCCACAGCCACCCATTCCAACGCCGACAAGCCAAGCCACAGCCCGAGCGTCACCGCCGTCACCGCCGCCGCAGAATGAATCCACGCGTTATGCTCCCCTCGCAGCAGCATAACGATGCCACGAAAAGCATATACAAAACTTTTAGCCCTCTTGCGCCAACTGAATTGTTTCTCTTTCATATTGCAAAGATAGTGCAAGGTGAGTGAAAAACCGTGCAAGCCGAGTGAAAAATGAAGTTTACTTCAGTTTTTCCGAGGCGCAGCCGGTTTTATCCAAGAGCAAAACAAACTTGTTTGAAAATGTTTTCCCGAACCGCAGCCTATCTTATCAAAAGATAGTACAAGGTGAGAGGAAAATGGCATTTTTTTGCACGTACCGATATTTTCTTTTCGAAGCCACCAGAAGGCGCGCCAAAAGCGTCAATTCTATATTATAAAAACATTTAAATAAATAATAATGATTTACGGATACATTAGAGTTAGCAGCGATAAGCAAACGGTAGAGAATCAACGATTTGAGATCAACAATTTCTGTAATCGCAACAAGCTTGTGATTGATGGATGGATAGAGGAAACTATCAGTGGAACGAAAGCGTATAACAAGCGAGAGCTTGGCAAATTGCTAAAACGCATAGAAAAGAATGACCTTATCATTTGTGCGGAGCTTTCCCGACTTGGTCGCAACTTGTTCATGATAATGGAGATTCTGAATATTTGCATGACTAAGGAATGTCGAGTGTGGACTATCAAGGACAACTATCGCCTTGGTGATGACATCCAAAGCAAAGTGCTCGCCTTTGCTTTTGGCTTGTCTGCCGAAATTGAGCGTAACCTTATAAGTCAACGAACCAAAGAAGCTTTGGCGCGTAAAAAAGCTGAGGGTGTTACACTTGGCAGACCCAAAGGGCGAAAGAGTGCTCCGAATAAATATAAGTTGCATGGGAAAGAAACACTTATACGAGAACTACTAATAGCGAATGTTTCGAAGCGCAAAATTGCAAAGCTGTGTAAGGTTGACAGAAATACCCTTGACCGCTATATCAAACAATTTTTGTCTGAATAGAACTGAGCGTTTTCGTGCAGCAGACTGGAACAGAATGTGAATTT
>ULXH01004650.1_pt1 | contig 42874 bp, 32 predicted proteins | sample 1961101 | NCBI WGS metagenome assembly ULXH01 (sample SAMEA4835833, study PRJEB28245) | human gut metagenome | biome: gut microbiome; material: fecal sample | place: Denmark | collected 2008 | reverse complement strand
GCACGTTACAATGCGCATCGAGCACTTCATCCGAAGTCACGAATGTAATGTCCGCCAAAGATTTAGACTCAACACGCGTATCCACTTGGTTTATCGTTTTAATATTGATGGTAGTTTTATAATAATAGTTACGCTTTACATTGTAGTCTTTATAGCTATCCTCACCGAGATATACATAGTAAGTCACCTGCGATGTACCCATTTCATTCTGGTATAAGCCGTGCAGGGTAAGATAAGTAGAACAATCAGGAGCATAACGACGCTTGTTGAACTGACGCATGGCATCGAGCTGCTCTAACTGCCCGGTTGCCGCTAATGCCTTAGAGCCTTTCCAATAAGTTTCATTATACTCTTGTCCATTGGTTTCTTTCTCTACAGGTATTCCTCCGCGCTGATTTTCGAGCAGAGAGAAAGAAGCATGGTAAGTCCAATTAAAATTCACATCATCGAAAAAACTAATTTCTTCGAGCGATAGACGAGTGCGCGTAAAATAACGCTTTTTCATATTATCGGTATCTGCCTGATACACCCATTCGTTAGTATTGGCTATGTCGTAGCTGGGCGATTCGGCACGTGGAACTACCCAACTGCCACGAGGTATCTGGCACATCCACGCTTCAGTAAGATGGAACTTTTCTCCTGACTTATCTGGAATAAAGTTAATTGTGAAATCGTGGAAAGAAGCCAAACGGGTAACATCTATCTGAATGCTCTGCATGGAATCATTAACAGTAGCTTCGACTTTGCCATACATCACGTATTTACCCATAAAGGCATCATCAGCGTTCCTCAAGTCAAGAGTCAAATTCTCCAAATCGTCCAACGTCTGTATCTGTTCGTTAAGCTGCTCCGGATTCTCCCAATTACACACGGCATGTAGAACATAGTCGCCACTACTAAGATACATACTCATTACAGTCGACTCCTTATCGAAGTGTTGGAACATTTTCTTAAAAATCTTAGAGCCGTTTTTCTTGTCGAAGACAAACAAGTTAACACTCTCTATGGTAGCGTCGTTAGCATCCCCAGAGCGTGTCTTTATTACAGGCATTTCGCCTGCGCAGAACTCTATGCGCACGTTACCGTCGCCTTGCGCTCCGGAAGAAACTTCCTCCAATCTGTCGCTGCAAGCACAAAGCCCAAGGCAAATCAAGCATCCACAGGCTAATATTAGTTGTTTCATATTCATATAGTTTTTTTTTGCTTAGTTACACATGAGCCTATTTACTCAGCTTTTTTCGCAGGTATCTTATGAGCCAAACGCACAGTGTGTTTGGTTAGACGCTTTACACTGTAATCTTTCACTGTCCACCATTTGTTTTTGTTTACTATATCAGGTTTGCCGATATACCCCAAATGCTTGGAACCGCCATGAAGGGTTGATGTCCACCAAGTTCCATCTTCATGCAAATTAGCCGAATCAAAGCCATACATTTTATGCAGCATAGCATTCATCTCAATTCTGGATGGTACATACCAATCATCATTTTGATCGCCGGAAGGTGAAGATATATGAGCTAAATTAACAACCGATTTATCCCATTGACCTTTATTAATAGGTCTATTACGTTCTAAATACAAAGCAGAGTAGTTATACAAACCGTCATAACCTGTGTTACTACCTGTACCTTGGTCGAATATAGAGGTTACATAGATACCATCGTATGCCCATTCGTAAATCTTTAGGCTATCTCTGTTTTCTGTACCATCGTTATTGAATATAGCACCGCTATCGAGACGACTGAAAGCTATGTTCCATTGATTCTTATTATCATTATCGCAGGTAGTTACAATAAGAGCATTCCACTGCCGAATAGGAATAGAACTGCGCAACGGGTCGTTTTTCAACTGTAACACCAGTCTCGCTTCGCGGAAATCCTCGTCGGGATTATCTCTGTTTTTAGAATTTGCGTCAATAAAATTATCGATATAAATTCTTATGTCCTTTTCGCCATTGCCTTCTATTGTTTTCACCTTGTTTCCTTTATCGTCGTAAAGCCATAACCAGTCTGTACTGACTTCAGCGTTAGCCTCTACAGTCAGTGTCCAATTAGCATTGCGGTATATTTCAGACAACACTTTTACCTGCAGACTATCGCTTGTAAACATACAGTCGTACTTGTAGTTAGCAAGACGTTTAGAGCTTATAACCATACCAAACTGAGTGCTTGAGAAGTCAACGTTTACTTCTCTTTCCTCCCATTTCTTCGGAGCCACCGTTATGGCTTTTCCTTTCAAACTTAACGGGTCATCATAATCGGTATTAGCAGCATAAGGCTTGCCTCCAATCTGATAAATATAGTCGGGCTTCAATGGGTATTGTATTTGTCCTGACTTATTATTCACGATGTAATAGCCATCGGTATCTGTTGCTTTAAATATGTAAGGATCACCTGTTACTTTACCGTCGGCATCGCGAGTTTCGCCTTTCAGACGGATAGAAAACTGCGCACCTTCTTTTATAGGCAACATGTAAGCACCAAGCAAAACGGTGTTTGGAAGGGTTTCGAGTACTCCCTCTTCCTTGATAGGCGGTATGTAGAGCAGCGAACCGCTAGCATCTGCTTCAGCTCCTAATTCTTTCAGGTCTACACTGGCCAGCAATGTTTGGTTTGCTTGTTTACTGTCGGCTGTCAGTTGGGCAAATTCGTTTTCATCATTAGTTAAGTCGGGCATCAACACACCGCTTCTATTTACTCCATAATTGCAGTGCAACTCTACACCGATGATATGATACCCATTAATTATAGCGGGAATATCTTTCAGATAACAGAGCACACCCGCCACTCTACGAGTAAGGTGTACGTTAATCAGGCTATTAGCTGTAGTAAACTTGCTATAGCCCGCAAAAAGTTCGGTATAACTCATCAGCTGAGGATCGCTTGCGTTCAACTTCAGCTCTACAGAATTCAGTTTCTTGCCAATCATACCGAGGTGCATATCAGCGGCAGACGTACCGCTGGAAGTCGGGAAGCTATAAGTTTCAGGATGATTATCTACACCAACAACCATAATTAAAAAATTCTTATCTTTTGAATTCTGCTTTTCAATAGCCTGATAAGCCCCTGCCTGTAGTCGGCAACGGAATACGCTGGCAGCATCAACGCTGGGTTTCCACGGAAGTTTTTCTTCATAGATACAAGTAGCTTCGTCAAGACCATCGATAGTACTACCCTCAGAATTAGTAAAGATGTACGCATACATATGCTCTATGTGATGCTGCGGCTCAGAGGTGTTCAGTTCTGAGCGAGAATTCATATTAAAGTCGCCAGTAAAACGGATGCACAGCTCCAGTCCACCATTTTCCAAATTTTGAGGGAAGTTAGCCTCTTCTTGCCCACAGGCAGTGCACAGCATGAGGAAGAGTATAGATATCCAACAGTTTCTTACTATATTCATAATACTAAATTTCTCAATGATAGCTTATTCATTTCTTTTGCTCCAACATATCCTCTGTAAGGTGGATATAATATTGGTAGCGGTTTCGCTCAGCATACGGAGAGCGCAGTTTAATAATAAATCCTTCCATCGGACTTATTTGCAATGTTGCAGCCTCAGCATCTGTGCGTTTTATACGCTTATACGTAGGCGTTTTGCTCGGAGCGTCCCAACGCATCAGCCATACCTCGCCTACACCCACATTGACATCGAAGATTTTTTTCACGTTCAGATGGGTCATGAACGGATTACCAAAGAGGTAAAGATCACCGGGACGTTCGTTGATGCGAGTAAGGCGAACGGGAAATTTCATTGTTCCGTCTGCCGCTTCATAGATAAATCGGCCTGCTTGCCATGCGGTACGTACTACCGTTTCTTTTCTGTCTTGCAGCACAGGGTGTCCGTCTTTATAAAGATAATATTCGTATGCCAAATACCGCTTGGGCCAACGCATATAATAAGGTGTGCCGTCAGTGTCATCACCAAAGCGTACTCTAAAGGCTCTTCCCAATTCGTAAGGTTCGGCCACCAAGTTAAAGGCAGATGTCCAGTTATCGTCTTTAGGCTTTACGTCTTCCGAACCTTGAGTGGTTACATTTGATATTTTGCCTCCAAAGTTGCGCTGATATACTTGTGGAGCGAAGCGGAAGTTGGCATCCATCATCTCACCTTTATACATTTTCCAGCATTTTGTGTATTCGGCTGCTTTTCCTACCGGCTCCATAGAGGGTACATCCGAAGCCTGTGCGAATACGTCGCCAGTATATACTTCTTTCAACGGCGAAGTCAGCAATTGGTCTTGCGCCGGTTGAAAAGCCTTGTCTACCCATGCTTGGTCGTATGTCAAGTAATGAGTATTCACCACCTCTCCTATTTCTCCTTTCGAGTTACAACCAAACAAGATGCGCGAGCAGTAGTTCTCACCGTTTTCCTGCAAGATGGGATAGTTAGAGCATCCGGCAGGAATCACTACATCCGAACATCCCCAAGGTGCACCTTCTTTCCAGTTCTTCCAATGACTCCATTCATGAGCGAATTTGTCACTATCAGCTTCTCCAGTCCAAGTTGTTTGTTTAGGATGTATATATAAAATCAAGTTGGTGTAATAAGGTTCAGCAACTTCTGGTTTGGCTTCGTAGAAGTCTACAAGATAAACTCCTGATTTTAAATCATTGCCCAACGATAGAATACTTTCGCCTGCATAGGTTACTGTTTTATCGAACTCACCCAATTTCTTATCAAACTGTTCGCAATCATATCGTCTGAAACGCAAACGATATTTGTTATCGGCCTTACCTCCCGTCACCGGTATATTTACTTCATCACCTTCACACACGTGCAGCTTCTTTTTAGTAGGATATACATCGTCTGTTATAGTGCCTTCTTCCCCACAGTCTGGTATACCGTCGTTGTTTGAATCGGTACGTGTGTAGAAACCGTATATCTTAATGTTCTTCAGAGCCGGAAGAAGTCCAACATTCGACATGCGCACTTCATCAAAAGGCACTGTAGGCTGAAATTCAAGATACGAACGATCACCATGACTTATAAGCTTCAAGTCTAGTACGTCGTTACTGTATTTAAGGCTATCTACAGAATTACCTTGATGACAAACCTTGAATTTAAGTTGGTTGATAAGGTCTACGCTTGCTATACCTCCCAAGTTCTGCACAATAACACCGATAGTTTTATTGGCAGGCATTTCCTGAAATGTAACCCCTATTCCAGATTTGGCACTTACCACCTCAGTTTGTGACATTGTAACATAAGAATCCTTATCATCATCTAATACATTATCCAACGAATACATACCATTTATCAATCCCACCAAGTTCTTAAATGTAGTGACCTTATAGTTGATTGATGCACCACAGTTGCCAGGAGTAAGCATTTCCATACAAGATTCTGATACTCCATTACTAACGCAGTTTGTCAATTTAGACGGCTCGTAAAATACACCATACAGACGAATGGTATTGAAGTTCAACTTTGCCACACCGCTGGCATAAAGACGAATCTCATCGAATGCCGGAGTGCCGGCAGGCATAGTAACGCCAATGCGCACTTTACCTTGGTCACCATTAAGCAATCCTACATCGATAGCAGGAATAGTTCCAGAAACTGTCCGGTCTAACTTTTTGCCATTATTGTATAAATCTACATAAAGGAAATTCAAAACATTAAGACTTAGCAGCTCCTTACTTATCTGAAGAACAAATCCGGCACGATAGCCGTCAGAATCTACATTCAGATTTTGGATATTATTTACGGTAACGATATTATCGCTTCCTGCCACTTCTAATGCACCGAAATGCTCCATACAAGTGTTTATATTACCATCAAGCAGATTTTGCGTGTTCTTACTGTTATTACAAATTACACATAGCAATGCTCCCCCACCGTCGGTAGCCAATATAGCCTTATGTTTGCTGGCAGTGATAAGCTGGTTACAGCCAAAATCGCCAGACGTAGGTGCTTGTTTAGTAATTATACTGGTTTGAGTGAAAGTAACTCCGCTTGACGAATAGGTAAATGTCACTTTATAATCGCCAGGCACAGTCATACCAGTAATTGTTTGACTCGCCGGGTTATACACAGGATGAGCAGATGTTCCTGCCGGAGGTACAATCACTACGCTCTTCAGGTTCTGCGGATTTTTAGCATAGATATGTGTATAACTGTTTACGGTTTCTACTTTTTCCGGATAGTTAAATTCAGAAGTTACATCCACCTCGGTCTTAGCTCTGGTATAGGCATAATGGAATTGCATTACACCTAATTTTACGTTCACACCTATTACATGCAGATAAAGATTCTGAAAACTCTTCTCTGTCAAGAAGCTGATGGCTGCCTTTCCTCCACCTATAAGCGAAGCGCCAAGCACTGTACCTGCCGTATATTTCTCAATGGCAGACTTGGGTTCAGGACCATATGTCTGAAGGCTCATAGTGTTACCAATCCCCAAGTTCAGAAGGTTTCCGGTAGTATAAACGTATCCTACTTCCGATCCTGCCGGAATCTTTTCTCCAAAGTTCACGGTAGTACGATATCCGCCTCCTACAACATTGAGCAATCCACCTACTAATTCTATGGCTGGTCCGTTCTTTTCATTACTATCTACCAAACCACTTTGACCAGCCCAATTAGACCAACTTAAACCGCCGTATATGCTGGCGTTGTTGTAGGCATTAGGGCTTCCTTTTACAGTGGTACGGATAGGCGTTTCTCCAACAAATGCGTAAAAGAATTCCATGGAGTTAAGCACCGTAGCATCTACTCCAGCCACACCGAATGCTATCTCGTCAAACTTCATATCATCGGGTACATTAACGGCGAGCGACATCTGCGGTATCCCTTTACTTGTTTCCAAGTTAAGCAAATCGAGTCCTAACACGCCTCCAGATTCTGACAAATTGAAAGTTTTCAGTAATTTTCCATCGTTATAAAGTGTCACGGTGAACTGTTTCAGTACCTCGGCGGTAAGTAGCCCCGTCTTATTAACGGCATAAACAAATCCGGCCTTCTGACCTCCGCTGTATGTACGATACATATCTTTCACACTGAATATCTGTCCGAACAAAGCTTCGGCATTAACCACCCCACTGAGTATAGCCTTATCATTTAAATCATCATTGATGATATTTTCCATGTCTATGGTACCGTTGAGCACAGTAATCAGTCCTGGCGACATATTACCAATTGTTCGTCCGGCTCCGGTAAGAGGCACTCTGCGCGAAGCTTTCCAAGTACCATCGCTCATAAGTTGCAAACCGCTATTATCTGAAGCATTTTGCGAAGTAACTCGCGAGTTCCGCTCTCCGTTTTCATACAGCGCACCATCAGTAAGAAGTTCATCGCTGCAAGCGTTAAGCACCAACAAGCATCCTAAAAGGATTATAGAATATATTGAAAAGAGTTTCATTGGTATATTATAGTCTGAAGGTTTCTGTTAGTTGATTCCCATATTTTCGCTACCGCTCCATTGTTTATGAATGGTGATAAGCAGTTCTACATGCTGACTCAAATCTACTGGTTTGTCATCTATATTCGATGTATTCACAGCCTTCTCGCCCAAGGCATAGAAATGGTTGCGATATACATTGAAGCAAACAGTAGACTTATCGCCTTCAATAGGCACCACCACACCGGTAGAGGTATTACCCATAGGTTTCTGCTCGTTGAACTGCTTTTCATCGATGCGTATATTCCATGTTTTCAAGAACGTTTCTTCGCCATTCTTATCACGATGAATTAGTTGTAACTCAAAGGTAGGATATTCATCTTTCCATCTGAATGGAATTACGAAACGAGCGTCGTAAACAGTACCCGGCAACAAGACTTGCGGATACTGCTCTGTGTTATGTGGATTTACCCAAACCGATTCTAAAGCACAATCTTTATTTTGTGACTGCCAGTACTTAATATCTTCAATACCTACATAGCCGTCTTTATTAAAATCCAAATCTTTCAATGTCTTTTCCTCTTTCAATAAAAGAGGGAAGAAATCTGCCAATTTAATATCGTACACCACATAACCTTTAAGGCTTTGGTCGCTTCCGTATTCTACCTGAGTATAGGCGGTATTGCCTTGCTGCGAACCGTTTACCACATAAGTGATTTTTTCTGTACTGGTTTCACCTTCCAGCAGTTGGAAGAAGTTTACCCGATTGTTTTTGTTAGATGCAATGAGTCGCAGCGATGTTGGAAACACTCCGCCAACTTCTACAGGAATGTTAGTGAAATACCCCATCACACCCGTAACCTGTCGGTTGAGGGTTAAGGCGTTATTCTTGCTCTTACATATCAGTTTATCTTTGGTAGCTTCTACTTCCACTTTTCCGGCAAAGACTTCTTCACCGTCGGCAGTAGCTTCATTCAGTACACCAGCAAACTGTTTCTCAAAGTCGGCATTAGTGAAAGGAATGATTTTTTCTGAATCGAACGTTCCATCAGTGGTGATGGCGTTTACAGCTTTCAGTGGTTCAGGATTAAACTTATAATCAGAAGGCTGTGAAAAGGCAACCGCGTAAAGAGTATACTCGCCAATAGGAAGCAGTTCATTCTCGGATTCTTTAAAAGAAGCGAGCAACTGTCGGCCTTGAGGATAATTCCAAGCTTGTTGCCATATTTGGCGTTCTATTTGCTTTTGCAGTACGATACCCTGATTATTGAGTACGTAGATAGTGATGTGATGTACATTCTGTTTGGCTTCCGAACTATGTAAGGGCCGTCCGGCACGGGTAGTCAATCTGTCGCCTCTGGTCGACAAGTTGATTATCAGTGATTGTTCTGCATCCGCAGGTTTAGGTATAAATTCACTATCCGCATCGCAAGCTTCCAAACAGCAGATGGCTAGAAAAAGGCAACTGACAAAATGTATTCTATGCAGTAATTTACAAATCATGAAATATATTAGAACTAAATGCGATACTAAAACAAAGATAGATTTACCGCCCACTAAGGAGCGGTGTATCTATCTTTATATATATGTATATGCTCTGAGATTAGTCGATAATCATATCGTGGATAATTTCCCAGTTGTCATTTACATGGAGAAGCAAATCCTGACCGTTAGTCAATTCTGCAGGTTTGTCACCAGGAGTTGGGTCTGGATCTGGGTTTGGCTTAGGATCTGGAGTCGGGTCAATAGGTTTGTCTGGATCTACAACATCAGGACCATTATTAGCCTTGATACCCATAGAATACAAGTGATTACGGTAAATGCTATATACCAAGTGAGACTTATCAGCTTCAAGAGATCCTGCTATACCATCAGCGAAAGACATACCCGAAGTTACCTGTTCAGCTTGTTTAACCTGTACATTCCAGTTCTTCAAAACATTATTGTCTTTATCAAGCAACTGAATTTCGAATGTATTTGTACCTTCAACCTGTGCAAAAGGAATAACGAAATTACCAGAGAATACAGAACCTGCAACCAACTGCTGCATTTTTTCGTTAGGATTTTTCCAGAAGCCAGAAAGAGCTTTTACTCCTTCACCACCTTTTATAGCTGTAGACCAATTTGAAAGGTCTGAAGGAATATTTCCGTTATATACATAGTGCTGAGCATCTTTGTAACCTACATAGCCATCACCATCCAAGTCTAATTGATCAAATGTCTTACCTGTTTTCAGCTCAGGGAAGAATTCGCTCAAATCAATTTCATACAATGTATAACCTTTGTGAGATTGATTGAAGTAAAAAGCATCTTTAGTAATTTCAGAATTTTGAGTACCGTTTACGATATTAGTAGCAGTACCTGTAACAGTTTCTTTTCCATACAAAGAAGTAAAGTACATCTTATTAGACTTGTTAGAAGCTACCAAACGAATCTTTGCAGGCACTCTTTCACCTACCTTAGCAGGGATGTTTGTGAAATAACCCATCACACCAGCTACCTGACGGTTCAATACCAAAACCGGATTGATTTTGTTGTCTGCAGTAGTCATAGTTGATTTGTTATTAACATCTTTTACTTCTACTTCTACTTTACCAGCAAAGATTTCTTCCGCTTTTTTATCATTTGCTAAAGTAGCAATCAGACTTTCGGCACTGAATTCAATTGAAGAGTCATTTTTTGTTTTAGTAGAAGCACCTTCAATACCTACACCTCCATAAACATGCTCAGTCTTATAACCAAGTGCGTAGATAGTGTATTTACCTGTTTCTAAGTTCTGCTGTTCTGAAGTCTTGAAAGAAATAGTCAATTCTTTACCATGACCACCAGTGCTATAGTCTGTAGCGTTTTTCCATTCAGCTGCAGAAATAGTCTTTTTCAAAACTACCTTATTGTCAGCACTTACTACATACAAGTCAATCTGGTTAATAGATTGCATAGCAGCCGAGCTAAACAATGGACGACCTGCACGTGAAGAGATGCCGTTACCACCGTTTTCTACACAAAGTTTAAGTACCTGACCGTCTTGTTCAACAGATTCCGTACCGTTTCCAAGTTCTGAATCCAAGTCAGAAGAATTGGAACATGAGCCTAATGACAGTGTTGCCATTAGAGCCATAGCATAAAAATACTGTTTTTTCATGTCTTTTTTAAATTAGTTAATAATTTGATATATAATAAAAATTGCTATTAGTCTATTTCCATGCTATGCACTCGCTGCCATTCATCGTTCACATACACAAGAATAGTAAAGTCGCCTTTATCCGGATTATACTGATACTTCATGATAGTCAGAGCATTTCGTTCTAGAGCAATCGTCACATCTTCGGGCTGCTTTATTCCGGCAGGAGCCAAGTCAATGTCTCCATTATCCTTACGTTCTTCAAAACGCATCTTTAGCAAAGAGCCTGTGCTGAGAGCGGAAGGAGCCGACAAAGTTTGAGTCACCAAGTTAGAGCGTTCGGGCCAAGCGTATTCAGTCTGCTTTTCGATGTCGTGACGATATTCCCACGAAGGAGTTACCGAAGAATAGATATGCTCTATATTCTTTGTAGAGTGGTTTATCACATCCGGAAAATTCTCAATCATAATGAGCAATTTACCTTTAGTGCGTTTCAGTTCAACGCAGTTTTCTTCGTGTTTGTATTGATAGTCAAAAGAACTACTTCCCAAATAGATGTCTTCTTCCCTACTTACTATATCTTCCAGTTTCACCTCGTCCGAGAGTTTTTCACCCTCCGATTGTTGGGTTCTGTTTCCCCATGCCACTACCGTATATTTACCGTAAGGCAAAGATGCAGGCAATTCTACCTTCAGCTTCTGGTCGTCGCCAGTCACGGTTTGATTTGGCTGAGAATAGACCACGTTCTGCTGTTCGTTGTACACACGGAATGAGATGGTCTGCACATATTCCCTAAACGGCAACTTATCATCCTTCTGCTGCATTACTCCAAGAGTAACAGCATCTTTAATGTTTGCGTAGTTTTTATCATGTACCTCCAATATGAGCTGTAGAGGGGGACAGTCTGCCACGTCCACCCTGATGCAACTCATCAAGAGGCACAATCCACTAAAAAAAGAGAGAGAGATATTGGGCAGTTTTTTCATTGTAGTTTCTTTATTCTTAATACTTTCTAAATTGGAAAAGTTTACTTGTTCGCACCGCCATTACCAGTCAGTTGCAGGAAATCCGCATCGCCCTGATAAGCTTTAAAGTCGGCATCGATAGCTGCACGTTCACGCAGTTTAGCATCAGCCACAGCCAGTTGCAGGTGCTTCAGCATCTCAGCATTCTGCTGCAAGCGGGCATAAATAACGGCGCGTACATACTCCGCCAACGGTGTAGTGTCATTACAGCCATTCATCTGGCGCAGTGCATGCTGATTATTATCTACGCAGAGCGAAACAATGGCGGCAGGCACATCGTTATACTCCTTTAGCAGTTCATAGGCTTGAGCGAACTGGAACCGGCGTGCCTTAACAACACCCAGATTATAGCGCGACTCACCTACCTGAGCGTTACGACTCAGCAGTTCATCAGCTTGCTGGTAGTTGCCCATAAGAGCCTGAACGGTTCCCTGCATGTGTATAAGCTCAGGCTGACTGCCAGATACTTTAGCCAACATCTGTGCGGCTTCTTCATATCGCCCTTCTTGTATGAGAAGGATAGCCAAATTATTGGCCGCCACATACGAGTTAGGGAAATATTTCAGTATGGTGTGATATACTTCCTTCTTAGCTGCAGGCTCCTGCTTTAGGGTAGACACGCGCAGCAATTCTTCTTCATTGAAGGCATCGGGGCGTGTTTCGTATATGCTCAGCATTTCTGCATCGGTAGTGAAACTCTTCAAGGTATAAGCGTACTTGTAAACTACCCTACGATCTTTCTGCAAGTACTTGTTCTTGATGTCGTTCCAGCAAGCCAATCGACGGATATAGCGTTCGGCTACGTCGTCGTTTTCGTCTTTATATTTCTCCATAATCTCTGCCACTTTCAGAGTATCGGGATTCTTATCGGCACGCATAGCTTCTAGCACAGGAGCCCAACCTTCGGGCATTGACCCTACACTGAATCGCTTGGCCAGATTATGGTTAAGGTGCAAATTCTGTATAAGCCATTGCTTGGCCGAAGCCGCACGGTTGGCTGACAGTGTTGTATTGAATGCGTAAGAACCATCGGCCGAAGCAACACCGTAGATATCGAAACTGTTTAGAGTAGCCAGCGAGTCGTTGACTATCTTTCCCAGTACATCCATCATAGCGGTAATCTCCTCACGGTTGCGATGCAAGTCTAGGTCGATGTTATACAGGTTTATCTTAAACTGCAAGCGTGCCTCGCCTTCGCCTTTCGCTATCTTGGGGCGGATTACGAACTTGGGCTGCAAGTAGTTATATTTCATAACCTCATTTGGTAAAAGCTCGTAGGTAGTAGAAAAGTAAGCCATATCAATCGTATCAATCAAGCTACATTCTCCGCAGCCGTCGGTTGACAGCATCGCTACTATTCTGCTTCCGGTATAATGCTTTGGCAGAGTAACTTCTTCATGATAAGGCAGAAGATATTCTTTGGTATTTTTATCTTGTTCTACATCACCTTTCAGCTGCGCATATTGCAGATAATCATCAACATACTGACTAAGTACCTGCTTGCGATGCAACTTGCGTGCGTATATTGGAGCATCGAGCACCAGCGGACGGTATTCATCGAGCACGCTGTCACGGCGCACCAACTGCGGCACCACGATAATACGGTTACGCTTTTTCAGTATTTCATGCGGTATGCGGAACGTCAAATCAAGGTTTACCTTAGACTGAGCATCAGCGGTAAGTGTTCTAACCGGTTCAACAGTAACGGTTTGTTTTTTTGTAGAAGCACAGCCTGCAAGTAGCGGCAAGGCCAATAAAAATAATGCGCGATGTATGGTTTTATTTTGTTTCATTTCGGTAATTCTTTAAAAAACGTAGATTAAACTAACTGCAGCTTTGGTAACACCCACATAATTTTTGTGCTTGTTTACAATACACTTTTTACAGGGCAAATCCGGACGCCGCTTGTACCATAAATACGCATACCCTGCACCTATTTCGGCTTCAATACTCCAACGAGACGACAGTATCAATTGATAGCCATACGATAAGCCCGCACCGACCAAGTAGCCATCGTAAACCTTCTTTCCGTCGGCCATGTAATACTGTGCTCCATGCAAGTGCGCACCTAAGAAATGACCTTCGTAAGGCTCGCACAACCAACGTCTTACTTCGGGTTGAAACAACCAGAAACGCATAGTGCGGTCGCCCATTTTATTCCATGGTCTGTAAGCCGCTAAAATATCGGTAGTATATTTATTAGAAAGTTTAAATTCTGCACCCAAATTTGGGGTAAGAGTACCCCAAAATAAAGTATTCGTTTTGAGAGAAAAATCTTGGCTTTGAACTTTTACAATCAATAAGAAGAACAGAAAAAATAGAGAAACTAATCGTTTTAGGCTCATCATCAATTATTTGCTTATTAAAACTGGGTGCAAAATTATGGCATGATGATGAGCCGTATCTTACAATATCAAGCCAAAAAATTACAAAAGTAAGCCATGTTTTCGCATATCCGTTGGTGTTTTTCCCCATAGTTTTTTACAAAAATTCGACAAATAAGCGGGCGAAGAGAAGTTGTATTTATTAGCTATTTCATTGAACGATAAGTTACTCCGAACAATATCGTTCTCTATAAATTCGGCTTTTCGGGCCAGAATCCACTTATGCGGACTCTCTAAAAAAGTTTCTTTAAATTTTCGTGTAAATGTGCGCACACTCATATTGGCCTTCTCTGCCAGCAGATTTACATCTGGAGTATCACGGAAATTCTCGAAGATAAAGTCCCTGAATTCTATATCGCGAAACATGATAGGATAAAAGAAATAAGCCAAATCTTCTTTTTCATACCCAATTCGCAAATAAAGGAAGAGTTCTTCGCGCTTAAACAACTGATAACTGCAACAGTTTATAGGGGTATACAGCGATTCATCAAGACGGTGTAAAAAACGTAGCATATCTCCATCCAACTGGCTATGTAGGGGAAATAATTTGTTTTGGTTCCTGATATTTGATACAATTTCAGGGCGCGTACTTAGGTATGCCTCCAAATGTTTTGGCGAGAAATATTTGCAGACATTCATATCAGGAGCTAAGGCACATAGTATAAACTGGCATGATGTAACCGCTGTACATTTTACATGCAAGCTTTTAGGTAAGACCAAAAGATCTCCGGTTCTCAAAAACATCGCTCGATAAGTCATGAAATCCAGAAAAATTTCTCCTTCGCAAACCGCTAAAATATAAGACTCACTAAGTTTTTTGCGTTCAAGAGTTTCTCCTTTCGGAAGATGAACGCTAAAGAAAATTTTCTTTTGAGCTATGTGACAGAGATCACAGAACTCTTTGTTGCAAGCAACTTTTGTAAACATAAAAAAAACAAAAAAAGTCAGTTTCGCTTCAAGAACAAGCATAAGCGTATTCCCTTACTAAGCTCAACATAAAAAATAATAATAATACCATCAAGCACATGTTACATAATTATTACAACAGCAGTGTATCACAATGCTTTAGGCGGCTAATATAAGAAAGATTATTTTAATAAAAAATACCCCCCCCGAATATGTTAAAGACTACTAAAATTACATACGACAGCGAGATTTTGCAAAGGTTTTCATATCAAATCATTAATTACTTTTAATGATTTTTTTCAGACATTAATTTTTTAATCTTATCAGTTTTTTGGCAATGCGGAGTGTTTTTCCTTTTCTTTGCCTATGCAATAGAAAAGGAAACGAAAAGGTGTTATGGTGTGCCACAAAGCCCAATTTATAATACATAAAATCCGTGCTTAAAGCATCGGAATAAAGCGAGTAAACCATTGCGATGGTTCACTTGAAACATTGCGATGATTGGAATGAAAGATTGCGATGTTTTTTTCTCGCATCACAATAAAGTAAAAACAAGCCTCAGAATACTTCTGAGCGTGGTTCAAAAAACAGATTTTCTGATATAGCCTCAGCAATGAGCAAAAAGAGTTTTTTCGCTTTTAGTAAAAGGATACGACATACACAAAAACAACAAAACCCAAGTACTAACAGACTATTTAAAATGGCATAAAAAACTTCCGAAACAGCCATTTCGGAAAAACACATTTTTCAGATACAAAAGCATGCATCAAATATTAGCAGATAACAATCTATAATTCAAACGATAAACATTAGCATAATTTCCGAAACCACGGTTTCCGAAACCGCTGTTTCGGAAATAAAAGAAAAATAAGGATAGAAAAGCAAAGAAAAAGCCGGGCATTTTTTCCAAGCTACCGGAAAGTTTAAAAGATACAAAATCGAATACAAAGGCTTGTCGATGGAAGATATGTAAATTCATGTATTATGCCGTAATGAGCATAAAGAAATCAAGAAAAGACATTTTGATTGATTATCATGATAAAACATTATATTTGTAATATGAAATGTTTTATAATATGGCAAAGAAAAATATAGATCTATCTGTAATCTTTCATGATGATAGCTACTAATAGTTCCGATAAATTATTAATTAACACAGCAAGAAGAAATATGAGAGAAATTTACGCTTTAATTGTTTTCTGTTTACTCAACATTGGCATTACCAATGCGCAAAATGCCGACAACCATAGGGTGTGGTCGGACACTCCAGCATATACCGTTTTGTTTGAGAATCAAGATAATGGCATTAGGAAAGAGAAACCTGCAAAAACATGGCATGAAGGAGAAGGTACGAACTACTTGCTCAAGAGTTGCGACAGTATCACACACGGAAAATATCCTAACCCAATAAGGTTGTGGGAAGCGGAACCTTATCCTATAGGCAACGGAAGATTGGCAGCTTCGGTTTTTCATGGTAATTTGAGAGACCGTTACTCGCTGAACGAGGTATCGTTCTGGTCGGGAGGAAGAAATGCGGGAACTATAAACAATAAGGGCGATAAGGGATATGACGTTAGCGGTCCTGAAGTAAACGATGATGGCTTTGGCTCATACCAACCGGTGGGCGACCTGATTGTAGACTTCAATGCTCCAGTGCAATCTGGTTTTGTAAGACAGATTACTCTTGATAAAGGCATTGTAGAATCGTCGGCAAAAAGGAACGGAAATTATATCAGCAGTTCGGCATTCTGCAGCTACCCAAATCAGGTGATGGTGATACGATATGAATCGCAAAAGCGTAAGAAACTCGACTTGCACTTTTCTTTCGCTACTCAAAGAAAGCAGGATATAACCACAACGCACAACCGGGAACTATCGCTCTATAGTCGCTTAAAAAACGGTATGGAGTGCGAAACGCTTGTGAAAGTTGCACATGAAGGAGGACAATTGACATCCGACAAAAATGGTTTGCATTTGGAAGGTGCCGACAATTGCACCTTATTAATATATATGGCAACCAACTATGAGATGAACGCCGAAAATGGATTTAGGGGCATTTCGGCAAAAGAGCGACTTAAACAACAGACGGCACAAGCTACAAGTCGCTCATACGATAAACTATTAAAAGCACATATATCCGATTATCAAAACCTTTACCAGCGACAAGAATTAAATATAGCCAACACAACAGACAGCAACAGCTTACTGCCCACACCTAAACGTTTGGCTGCCTACCGTGAGACGCACGCGGACAATGGACTTGAGGAATTGATTTTCAGATTCGGACGCTATCTTATGATTCAGACTTCGCGTCCCGGCAGTCTGCCTGCCGGACTGCAAGGCATTTGGAACGGAATGATAGCGGCGCCGTGGGGAAACGACTATCATAGCAACATAAATTTCCAGATGGTATACTGGTTACCCGAGGTTGGCAATCTTTCGGAATGCCATATGCCTATGCTCGACTATCTCAATGCTATGCGCAAGCCTTTCAAAGAGAATACCCAAGAGTATCTGAAGGCTATAGGAGAGCCGGTAAATACAACTCCGTATAATGACGGATGGATAGTTTACACATCGCACAATCCATTCGGAGCTGGAGGATGGCAAGTCAACCTGCCTGGAGCCGCATGGTACGGGCTTCATCTATGGGAACACTATGCGTTTACCAACGACACTACATACCTGCGACAGTGTGCCTATCCCATGATGAAAGAACTTTGCCACTATTGGCAGAAACATCTGAAGTCTTTAGGCGAAGGTGGCAAAGGTTTTTGTTCCAACTATCAGCCTGTTGACGTAAGTAAATATCCAGAACTGAAGAGTGTTAAAGAAGGCATATTGGTTGTTCCCTTCGGATGGTCGCCAGAGCATGGTCCGAGAGGAGAAGACGGTGTGGCTCACGATCAAGAAATAGTAGCTGAACTTTTCATGAATACCATAAAGGCTGCGCAAATTCTTGGCGTTGACGATTCATGGACAGAACAGCTGCAAGATATGGCAGCCCATTTATACACACCGCAAATAGGAAAGAAAGGCAACCTGATGGAATGGATGATAGACCGTGACCCAGAGACCGACCATCGTCACACGTCGCACTTGTTCGCTGTTTTCCCCGGAAGCACCATAAGTATCGATAAAACGCCAGCATTGGCCGAGGCAGCTCGCAAGTCACTGATGTTCAGAAAAACAACGGGCGACAGCCGACGCTCTTGGGCATGGACATGGCGCAGTCTGCTTTGGGCACGACTTCATGATGGAGAACAGGCACACAACATGATAGAAGGACTTATTTCGTATAACATGCTGGACAATCTGTTTACAAGTCATAAGATACCTCTGCAGATAGACGGCAATTATGGCATTGCGGCGGCTATGATTGAAATGCTCTTACAGTCGCACAGCGATATTATAGAACTTATGCCAGCTTCATGCCCGCAATGGCGCAATGGAAACGTACGCGGACTAAAGGCAAGGGGCAACATAGAGGTAGACTTCAGTTGGAAAGACGGAAAGGTAACTTCTTGGAAACTCTACTCTCCACAGCCACGCGAAGTGAAGGTTAGAGTGAATGGCGTGGAACAAACAGTCACAACATCTTACAGGAAATAGAAACGAGAACAATAAAAGCGTTAAATTTTGAAGTCCACGCGGTTTGCACTATCTTTGACCCATTAAGAAAACATCAACTTTAAAAACACTATGGGTTTACTATCATCACTGTTCGGAGGAAACAAAACCAACGAAAGCCAACAAGAAAAGAAAGACAAGAAAAACTTCGAAATACTAAAATACGACGGCATACGGGCACGCAGCATGCGCCAACTGCCATATGCCATAAAATGCCTGGAGCAAGCTACCGCAATTAAAGAAGACGTAGAAGCACTGCAATATCTGGCAGCAACATATGCAGAGTCGGAACGATTGGACGATGCACGCATCACACTCGACAAGGTGCTGAACATAGCCCCCGACAATGTGGAATCGCTCATCTCACTAGCTAACATCTGCTTCATTCAAGAAGATTATGAGAGCATGGACGACGCTTGCCAAAAAGCGATAAAGGCAGACGAAAAGAATATCATGGCATATTTCCTTGCAGCACGTGCAGCACGCGGCATGAACAACGAGATACAGGCCATCGTAATGCTGACCAAAGCCATAGCGCAAGACGAGACATTCACCCCAGCACTGCAGTTGAGAGCCGAAGTACTGTGGGGTATGCGTCAGGCTAACGACGCATTGGCCGATATAGAAGCTATTCTAACACAAAACGCTGAAGACGAAGACGCACTGCTGCTGAAGGCACGTATCATGGCTGCCACCGGACAAGCTGACGAGGCTCTGGCATTGTTAGACAAAGTATCGGAAATCAACCCGTTCAACGAAAAGACTTATCTGCTGAAAGGCGAGTTGCTTGGCGAACAGAAAGAAATGGAAAAAGCTATCGACGTATATACAGAAGCGATAGAGTTGATGCCGCAGAACGCCAAGTTCTACCAAGCACGCGGACGCATAAAACTGGTACAGGGTGATAAGGACGGATCGGTAGAAGATATGAAAAAGGCTATCGAACTGAACCCGGAAAACGAAAAGCAAATAAACGGAAACTTCGACAACTTCAATAAAGGAACAAACAACGTAGGCATTTATTAAATCATTGTTTCGGCATGACAAACACACCTATTGACACAGATAACGCTGAATTTCAGAATGCTCTGAAACTCATCCAGTATACCCGGCACTCGGTCTTCCTGACGGGTAAGGCGGGTACTGGAAAATCTACGTTCCTGAAGTATGTATGCCAAAACACAAAGAAGAAATATGTAGTGCTGGCTCCTACGGGCATAGCCGCCATCAACGCTGGAGGCAGCACATTGCACAGTTTCTTTAAGTTACCGTTTCACCCTCTATTGCCAGACGACCCGAACCTTAGAGGGAAAAGACTGCATGATTTCCTGAAATATTCATCCGACCACCGCAAGCTGATAAAGAACATAGAGTTGGTCATCATCGACGAGATTTCTATGGTGAGGGCAGACATTATCGACTTTATAGATAAGGTGCTGCGTGTATACTCGCAAAACATGCGCGAGCCGTTCGGCGGAAAGCAACTTTTGCTGGTGGGCGACGTGTTCCAATTGGAGCCGGTAGTAAAGAGCGACGAGCGCGAGATACTTAACCGCTTCTACCCCAACCCGTTCTTCTTTTCGGCAAGGGTGTTTCAGGAGATGGAGTTAGTAGCTATAGAGCTGACCAAAGTATATCGCCAAACGGATAAGGTGTTTGTAAGCATATTAGACCATATACGTACTAACATGGCTTCGACCGCCGACCTTCAGTTGCTTAACACACGATACGGCACGCCCACTAACGAGGGAGAAAACGATATGTACATCACACTGGCTACCAAAAGAGACAACGTAGACTACATAAACGAAAAGCGACTGGCAGAACTTCCGTCGGAACCAATCTTACTGAAAGGGGAAATAAAAGGCGACTTTCCCGAGAACAGTCTCCCTACGCTGATGGAGCTGACAGTAAAACCAGGGGCGCAGATTATCTTCATAAAAAACGATATCAACAAGCGATGGGTGAACGGCACCATCGGAACCATATCGGGCATAGATGAAGACGGAACTATATACGTAGTGACCGAAAACGGAAATGAGTTCGACGTAAAACAAGAGAGTTGGAGTAATATTCGATATCACTATAACGAAACCGAGAATAAAATAGAGGAAGAAGAGTTGGGCACATTCACCCAATATCCCATCCGCCTGGCATGGGCCATCACCGTGCATAAGAGCCAGGGGCTGACATTCAGTCGTGTAGTAATCGACTTCACCGGAGGAGTGTTTGCCGGCGGACAAACTTACGTAGCGCTAAGCCGATGCACCTCGCTAGAAGGCATTTGTCTGAAAAAAGCCGTATCAAGATCGGACATATTTGTTCGCCCCGAAATAGTAAGCTTTGCAAAACGCTTCAACGACAGTCAGGCTGTAAACAGAGCTATGAAGCAGGCGCAAGCCGACGAAGAATATGTGGCGTGCGTGCAGGCGTTCAACAAAGGTCAGTTTGAGCAATGTCTGGAACATTTCTTCAAAGCTATCCATTCTCGCTACGACATAGAACAACCGCTACAGCAACGCTTTATACGTCGCAAGCTGAATATCATAAACCGACTGAAAGAAGAAAACCGGCAACTGAAAGAGCGGATGCGCGAAAAAAAGAAGGATGTGAAAAAGTATGCTTTTGAATATTATGAAATGGGCAACGAGTGTATTACACAAGCGCATAACCCAGCAGCGGCATTGGCCAACTATAACAAGGCCATCGAAATGTATCCTGAATATGTGGATGCGTGGGTACGCAAGGGTGTAACGCTATTTAACGAGAACAGGATGGAAGAAGCGGCAGAGTGCCTTAACCAAGCCGTAAAACTTCGCCCCACAGAGTTCAAGGCGGTATATAACCGTGGCAAGCTACGCCTATACACCGGCGACACGGAAGGAGCAATAGCCGACCTCGACAAGGCGACTTCATTAAAACCCAAACATGCCGGATCGCACGAGATATTTGCCGATGCACTGAAAAAAGCAGGAAAAGAATCGGAAGCGGAATTACATTACCGCATAGCGGAAGAGTTGAGGAAGAAGAAAAAATAAAAGCCTGCCAAAGCAGGCTTTTATTCGTTTTATCAATCGTTTGCTTGATGTACAGTAATCTGAGGATAAGGGAATCCGATGCCTTCTTTATTGAATGTAGCATACACTATCCTATTCATATCGAAGTGGACATCCCAATAATCGGCTGCCTTTACCCATACACGTACCTTGATATCTACACTGCTGGCACCAAGCTCGCCTAACGCAATGAACGGTTCGGGAGTAGTAAGTATACGGCTATCGGCGCTGATGATTTTCTGCAATACAGCTTTTACGCGGTCGAAGTCCTCGCCATACTCTACGCCGAAAGTCCACTCCAAGCGGCGGGTAGACATTTTACTATAGTTGGTAACAGCATTGCTGCTCATCTGTCCGTTAGGAACAAAAACTATACGGTTATCCGTAGTAGCAATGATGGTATGGAAAATCTGAATCTCCTTTACCGTACCGCTGGCACCCGGTCCGTCGATATAATCGCCTACACGGAACGGTTTGAACACCAAGATTATCAATCCACCGGCAAAGTTAGAAAGGTTGCCCGAAAGCGCCATACCGATAGCGACACCGGCAGAAGCCAACAAAGCAGCGAAACTGGTAGTCTCTACTCCCAACTTACCGATAATGGCAAACGCCATCACCATATTAAGTAACAAGTTAACCAAGCTCTTGAGGAAGGTCTGCACACTGACTTCCAGTTTACGTTTCTCTAACAACTTAGCCAACAAGCGGCTTATCTGCTTAATGATGAACCTACCTATTATATATATAAGGAGTGCGCCAATTACATCCTTACCTACTTCTATACTCCAATTTATTAATCTATCCAATAGTTTAGCCACATCAGCTTCCTTAGTAACGTTGAGGGCTACGGTCAATATCTGTAATAACATAAATATCTAAAAGAATTGTATTTATATATGGTCTTTTATTCCTCTAACACGCCCTTGCCTTGACGCACCACTTCTGGTTCTCCGTCGCAACAATTTATAACGGTAGAAGGGTCTAAGCCGCCTATTCCTCCGTCTATCACCATATCTACATCGTCACCAAACTTCTCGTCTATCAGCTCAGGGTCGGTAGCGTATTCTACGTCCTCACCATCGCGCAACGGCAATGTGGTAGTCAAGATGGGAGCATCGAGCAACTGACATATCTCTCTGATGATATTATTGTCGGGCACACGGATGCCCACCTCCTTACGGTTACGGAATATCTTGGGCAGGCGGCTATCTGCATTCAATATGAAGGTAAACGGTCCGGGCAGATTGCGTTTCATCAACTTAAACGTAGCGTTGTCTACCCTGGCATATTCACTGATATTACTCAAGTCGTAGCAGATGATAGAGAGATTGTTCTTACGCGGATCAATTCCCTTCAGTTTACAGATACGCTCTATAGGACGTTCTTTCAAGGCATGGCATCCCATAGCGTACATAGTGTCGGTAGGATAAATTATTATACCACCATCATTAAGAACGTCCACAATATGCTGAAGCACTGCCGGATCGTTATTCTTTGAATACAGTTTCTGAATCATAACTCAAATTATTTACGGTCAGCTTTCAAACGGTCGGCCATAGCTACCGCCAACTCGCGTGCCTGCTGCTCGTTGTTAGCAGACATGCTCTGCTTCATCTCTACAGGATTACCTACAACTTCGAATTTCAACTGAGCCGCATATTCGCCTAATTTCTTAACGGCTGCGCTTGCCCATGTGAACGATCCGAAATAACCAATAAGACGGTTCTTCATATCGCGTGCGGCAACCTTGCTAAGCAAAGCCTCCATTTCGGGATAGAGGTTCATATTATAAGTGGTACATCCTACTATCAATGCCTTATATCGGAATATATCAGCCAAAATGAAAGAATGAGGAGTCTTAGAGACATTATGCATCACAATGTTCTTTATGCCCTGAGCACTCAGTTCTTCGGCTATAACCTCTGCCATCTGTTCGGTATTTCCGTACATGGTGCCGTATGCTATCACTACACCTTCTTCGGCTTCATAACGGCTCAACTTATCGTACATAGCAACTACTTCAGAGATTTGTTCTTCCCATACCGGTCCGTGTGTAGGACAAATCATCTTTATATCGAGTCCGCTGCATTTCTGCAATGCCTTCTGCACAGGGTTGCCGAACTTACCTACGATATTAGAGTAGTAACGACGCATCTCGCCCATATAGATTTCGGTATTGATATTCTTATCAATGCAACCGCCGTTAAGTGCACCGAAACATCCAAAGGCATCGCCCGAGAAGAGAATGCCGTCTGTAGAATCGAATGTTACCATTGTTTCGGGCCAGTGTACCATAGGCACAAGATAAAAATGCAAGTCGTGACGACCCACTTTCAAAGAGTCGCCTTCTGCCACTACTTTTCGTTCGCCACCTACACCGTAGTATCCGTCTACCATATCGAAGGTCTTCTTGTTGCCTACCAAAACGATGTCGGGATAATATTGTTTAATTAGCGAGATAGAGCCAGAATGATCGGGTTCCATGTGGTTGATGATTAAGTAATCTATCTTACGGTCGCCTATCACGGCACGGATTTTCTTCAGATAGACTTCGAAAAAAGCTACATCTACTGTATCTACCAGCACTACGGCATCGTCGTCGGCTATAAGATATGAGTTGTAAGACACGCCGTAGGGCAACGGCCACAGATTTTCAAACAATGTTTTGTTCCTATCATTCACGCCCACATAATGTACATTTCCTTTTAATTCCATAATCGTATATGTTTAAATTATAGCTTTTGTTATTTATTATCACTAGTTTTCCAAAATTTTCCTTGCCAAGCGTCGCGCTGAATCATGCGTTTCTTTACTTTATCTGTAAACTCGTGGTTTTTCAGTCCCCAATCGGGAGCTATGAGCAACTCTTTGGGCGATTGCGATACGAAGCGCTCTAATATAAGGTCCGGACGGAATCGCTCTACGCAGTCTATAACAACGTCGATGTATTCGTCAGCTGTATAGAGTTTGAAATCTTCGGGATTCTGTTCGTATTCGTGCGCCATGCGGGTGCCGCGTATCAACTGCAGCTGATGCAGCTTCAGAGTAGTAAGAGGCAAGGCAGACAGACGGTCGCACATTACATTTAATGCTTCTTTTCTTTCATCTGGTGTGCCATGAGTATATGCCTCGCCCGGCAGACCTATTATAATATGTCCTCCGGTCTTAATGCCACGCATAGCCGTACGCTCTACAGCCTCTGCCGAGCAAGCGAACGAATGCCCACGGTTTATGCGTTGAAGTACACGGTCGTCGGTACTTTCTATGCCATACTCTACCAGCAGAAACGTACGTCTGTTAAGCTCTTCCAGATAGTCGAGCAAAGAATCGGGCATACAATCAGGACGGGTACCGATAACCAGCCCTACTACCCCATCTACCGACAGGGCTTCTTCGTACATGCTCTTAAGGCATTCCAGCTCACCATACGTATTGGTGTACGCCTGGAAATAAGCCAAATATTTCATCTGCGGATATTTCCGCTCGAAAAACTGTTTTCCTTCTTCGAGCTGCTGAGTAACCGACTTCTCAGTACGGCAATAAGCGGGATTGAAAGTCTGGTTGTTGCAATACGTACAGCCGCCGTATCCTTTCACGCCATCGCGGTTGGGACAAGTAAATCCGGCATTCAACGATATTTTTTGCACCTTGTACGGAAAGTATTCCGACAAGAAGTTAGAGAAATCATTATAGCGCAATTGTTTATCCATCAATCTTAAAGCATTATCGTCGCAAAGATACAGTTTTTCAACTATCTTCATCCAACCGGTTTTGCAAATATTGATAAAAATCGTACTGCGCACGCACTTTTGGCTCATCTGGATTACGCTTGAAAATATTCTGCAGATTGCTGTCTAGCTTACATGCCTTCCAGTTGGCCCGCAGTTGAATATCGAGCTTGTCTATCAGTTCCTGTTTCAAGCGTCCATCGAGTATAGGTGTAACCGCCTCTATACGACGATACAGGTTACGACGCATCCAGTCGGGCGAGCCGATAAATACCTTCGGGGTACCGCCATTACCGAAATACCAGACACGAGAATGCTCCAAGAAAGTATCTACAATACGAGTAACACGGATATTGCGACTGAAGCTTTCGCCCGGAATCAAACAACAGATACCACGCACTATCAAGTCTATCTCTACCCCGGCTTCGCTGGCACGGTAAAGTTCGTCTATCATGGCAATGTCTTGAAGAGCGTTCATCTTAAGCACGATGCGTCCGCGTCCACCGCTTTGAGCGATATCAATTTCGTTCTGAATCATCCGTTTCAACTCTGGCAATAAATTAAAGCGCGCCACAAGCAACTGACGGAATTCGGGATTATTCTCTTCGCCACACAAGAAACGGAATAACTGATGCAAATCGTTAACCAACGTAGGATTGCAGGTATAAAGAGCCGTATCGGCATAAATCTTTGCGGTCTGCTCATTGAAGTTACCCGTGCTTACATAAGCGTAGCTGCGTATTGGCTCGCCCTGAGCGTTACGCCTCAGTACAAGAGCCACTTTGGCATGTACCTTCAGTCCCGGTATACTGAATAAGATACGTATACCAGCATTGCGCATCTGCTCTGCCGTCTGCAAGTTGTTCTCCTCGTCAAAGCGAGCTTTCAGTTCAACAAACACGGTGACTTGCTTTCCGTTTCGGGCTGCGGCTATCAGGGCGTTTATCACCTCGGAATGCTCTGCCACACGATACTGAGTTATCATAATCTCACGGCAAGACGGGTCGTGCACGGCTTCGTATAAGAAATGAGTGAAATGATCGAAACTATGGTACGGATAAAACAACAGCAAGTCGCGCTTAGCCACACGTCTGAACATATAATGCTTATGCTCCAGTCCGTCAAGATGCATAGACACAGGCTTAACAAGGCCAGGCAAGTCTGGATTAGGATTAGGCAAAGACGATAAGTCTTCCAAATTAAGATGTTTATCGCCAGGCACTAACTCTTCCTCATTAATGCCAAACGCATCTGTAAGGAACGCAAGAAAGTCGGCAGGCATATTACGGTCGTACACAAAACGAGCTATCGCACCTATCTTACGCTTCTTTACCTTTTCCTTCAGCTTCTCTACCACGTTCTCTGCCAGAACATCGTCTACAAACACATCGGCATCTCTCGATATCTTACAGCAGAAGCTGCAATCTACATCGTAGCCGAAAAAGACTTCCTGCAGATGGTCTTTTATGATATCTTCAAGAAACATCATATAGTAATAGCCATCGTGCGAGGGCAACTGCACAAAACGCGGAGCCTTACTGTATGGCATTTTTATAATGTAATATTCGGGATTGCCGCTTTCGCGCGAAATGACACGCACGGCCAGATACAGACGACGGTCGCGCAAGAACATGCGCACCTTATCTTTCTCTACCTTGACGGGCTGCAGAAACGGAAATATCTCTTCGGTAAAGTAACGTTGCAGATATTCTTTATGAAACTCTTCTACTTCACGCCTCGACTGATAGAATATAATGTGATTCTTACGCAAAGTAGGCAATATGCCCTGCTCGTAAATGCGCACACGGTCATCAAGCTGAAGGTTGACGATATTCGCTATCTCGTGAATAATCTCGTGAGCCTCATCTACAGTCTCATCCTCGCTCTTTCCGCCAGAAGCCACCGCCTTATGCTCGGCTACACGTACTTTGTAGAACTCTTCCAGATTAGACGAATAAATTGATATGAAATTTATCCGTTCATATATAGGAAGTTCTTCATCATCGGCCTCAAGAAGTACACGATGATTGAACGACAGCCAACTGATATCGCGCTTGAAATATCTATAATTGTTACTCATAGTCTATCTTCACACAAACATTTTAAGGTTTCTTCAAAATTACTACCTTTGTTCATATAAACAAAAAAAAGATGAAAAGAATAGGTATATTATCGGATACCCACGGCTATTGGGACGACCGATACTACAAATACTTTGAAGAATGCGATGAAATATGGCACGCCGGCGACATCGGATCGGTAGAAGTGGCCGAGAAATTTCAGAACTTCCGCCCGCTTAGAGCTGTATACGGTAACATAGACAGCAGGGATATTAGAATCATGTTTCCAGAAACTCTCCGCTTCGACTGTGAAGGGGTGGATGTTATGATGAAACACATAGGCGGATATCCCGGACGATACGACGCTTCGGTAAAGGAAATACTAAGACAAGACCCGCCATCGCTTTTCATCAGCGGACACTCGCACATTCTGAAAGTAATGTACGATGACAAGCTGCACCTGCTTCACATTAACCCAGGAGCGGCCGGACTGTACGGACAGCAAGCAGTAAGAACACTGATACGTGTAGACTTGCACAACGGAGGTTGCTCTAATTTAGAAGTAATTGAATTAAACAAATGAAAAGAATGCTTTGCGAAATCAAAAAACTTTCCGAAATTTGCAGCTTGTAAAAAAGAAGACTACCTGAAAATGAAAACTTATCTGGTTACAGGAGCTGCCGGATTTATCGGCTCCAATTACATTAAATACATCTTATCGAGACACGAAGACATCAGGGTTGTGATTTTAGACGCACTGACATACGCTGGCAACTTTGAAACTATATCGAAAGATATAGATAACGAACGTTGTTTCTTTATAAAAGGTAACATTTGCGACCGCAGCCTTGTCGACCAATTGTTTTCCGACTATAAGTTCGACTATATAGTAAACTTCGCAGCCGAAAGTCATGTAGACCGAAGCATAGAAGACCCACAACTCTTCTTACAGACCAACATATTGGGTACGCAGAACCTGCTCGACGCAGCACGCCGTGCGTGGGTAACAGGCAAAGATGAATATGGATACCCCACATGGAGAAAGGATGTACGCTTCCATCAGGTTTCTACCGACGAAGTATACGGCTCACTTGGTGCAGAAGGCTTCTTCACCGAAGAAACGCCTCTCTGTCCGCATAGCCCATACAGCGCATCAAAGGCCAGCGCCGACTTTATAATCATTGCATACCGCGACACATATAAAATGCCTGTCACCATTACCAGATGCTCTAATAACTATGGCCCGTATCACTTCCCCGAAAAACTGATTCCACTCATTATTAAAAATATATTAGAGGGAAAACGCCTGCCTGTATACGGTGACGGAACGAACGTGCGCGACTGGCTGTATGTAGAAGATCACTGCAAAGCTATCGATATGGTAGTATGCAACGGAAAGAATGGTGAGATATATAATGTGGGCGGACATAACGAAAAACAAAATATCGAAATTGTAAAACTCACCATAGCCACCATACACCGACTGATGGAGGAGGAACCGGCATACCGACAGACGCTGAAGAAAAAAGAGCTCGACGAAAACGGACAGATACGCATAGACTGGATAAACGATTCACTAATCACTTTCGTGAAAGACCGCTTGGGGCATGACCAGCGCTACGCTATTGACCCTACAAAAATAAAGAACGAGCTTGGCTGGTATCCTGAAACAAAGTTTGAGGACGGCATAGTGAAAACCATAATCTGGTATCTGAACAATCAAGACTGGGTAAAAAACGTAACCAGCGGTGACTATCAGAATTATTATGAAAATATGTACAAAAACAGATAATAACATAACTATATAAGCTAAACGCTTCGAGAATCACAAAATTTCTTGAAGCGTTTTCTTTTTTCAACAGAAACTAAATTGCAATACTACAGCAACAGGCCGTTAATGCACACGCAGAAAGCCATCATAAAGCACACAATTACAGACATTACGCATTAAACATGTCCTACAACACGGTTTTGTAACATCTACTTAAAAATTGTATTTCTAGTTTTTTCTTTCTAATTTGCGCCTCACTTAGATAAAGAGATATGAAAAGCATATCCTTTCGTTATTTTATTAAATCTTGAAGTACCATGAAAGTATACCAAACCAACGAAATCAAAAACATTGCACTCCTTGGCAATGATGGATCAGGTAAGACCACCCTCACAGAAGCTTTGCTCTATGAGAGTGGCATCATAAAACGCCGCGGCAGAATCACTGCCAAGAATACGGTAAGCGACTATTTTCCGGTAGAACAAGAATATGGATATTCAGTATTCTCAACTGTATATCATGTAGAATGGAACGGAAAAAAGCTGAATATAATCGATTGCCCGGGAAGTGACGACTTTGTGGGAGCTGCAATGACAGCACTCAACGTTACCGACACTGCTATATTGCTGCTCAACGGACAGTACGGACCGGAAGTAGGTACACAAAACCATTTCCGCTATACCGAAAAATTAGGTAAGCCGGTCATCTTCCTCGTTAACCAGCTCGACAGCGAAAAATGTGACTTCGACCAAGTTCTGGAACAGCTGAAAGAGAATTATGGTTCTAAAGTAATTCCGGTGCAGTACCCACTAAGTACAGGACCGAATTTCAACTCGTTGATTGATGTACTTTTAATGAAAAAATATTCGTGGGGACCTGATGGTGGCGAACCTACTATCGAAGATATTCCTGCGGAAGAAATGAAAAAAGCTCAGGAGTGGCACAAGACACTAGTAGAAGCCGCTGCCGAACACGATGAGACACTGATGGAGAAATTCTTCGAATCAGAATCTCTTACCGAAGACGAAATGCGCGAAGGTATCCGCAAGGGATTGGCCGCAAGAGGTATGTTCCCTGTATTCTGCGTATGCGCCGGAAAAGATATGGGTGTTCGCCGCTTGATGGAGTTCTTAGGAAACGTAGTGCCGTTCGTTGACGAAATGCCGGTTGTACATAACACTCGCGGTATTCCTGTTCCACCCGATCCAAACGGACCTACTTCTCTTTATTTCTTCAAAACCGCAGTTGAACCGCATATCGGCGATGTGCAGTACTTTAAAGTAATGAGCGGTGTAGTACACGAAGGTGATGATCTTACTAACGCCGACCGTGGTTCGAAAGAACGTATGGCTCAGCTTTATGTATGCGCCGGAGCTACTCGCGAAAAGGTTGACGAACTGCGTGCGGGTGATATTGGCTGTACAGTGAAACTGAAAGACGTTAAGACAGGTAATACACTTAACGGTAAAGATTGCGACAACCGTTTCAACTTCATTAAATATCCTAACCCGAAATATACACGTGCCATCAAACCACTTAACGAGGCTGATACCGAAAAGATGATGGCCGTACTAAACCGTATGCGCGAGGAAGACCCGACATGGGTAGTAGAACAATCGAAGGAACTTCGCCAGATTTTGGTTCACGGACAGGGTGAATTCCACTTGCGTACATTGAAATGGCGTCTCGAAAACAATGAAAAGATCCAAATTCAGTTCTACGAACAAAAGATTCCTTATCGCGAAACTATTACTAAGGCAGCTCGTGCCGACTATCGTCATAAGAAACAATCTGGTGGTGCCGGACAGTTCGGTGAAGTTCACTTAATCGTTGAACCTTACTATGAAGGTATGCCTGCTCCAGATACCTATAAGTTCAACGGACAAGAATTCAAGATTAACGTAAAGAGTACAGAAACTATCGACTTGGAATGGGGCGGTAAATTAGTATTCATCAACAGTGTGGTAGGTGGTGCTATCGACGCTCGCTTTATGCCTGCTATCTTGAAAGGTATCATGAGCCGTATGGAACAAGGTCCGCTTACAGGTTCTTACGCTCGCGACGTACGTGTAATTGTATACGACGGAAAAATGCACCCGGTAGATTCAAATGAAATCTCATTCATGTTGGCAGGCCGCCACGCATTCAGCGAAGCGTTCAAGAACGCTGGTCCTAAGATTCTGGAACCAATCTACGACGTAGAAGTATTCGTACCAAGCGAAAAGTTGGGCGACGTAATGAGCGATATGCAAGGACGTAGAGGTATGATTCTTGGTATGGACTCAGAAAAAGGTTATGAAAAGATGGTTGCCAAAGTACCATTGAAAGAAATGTCGAACTACGCTACAGCCCTCAGTTCACTGACAGGCGGACGCGCTTCGTTCATCATGAAATTCGCTAGCTACGAACTTGTACCAACCGACGTTCAAAACAAGTTGATGAAAGAATTTGAAGAGCAAGAAAAAGAAGAGGCTTGATAGAACCTCTATTTCTACTCCTATTTTATAATTGAAGAGAGACATCGAACACGAAGGAATTAACTTCCCGACAGTTCAATGTCTCTCTTTCTCTTTTTAACAATGCTTAAAGTTTAGACCGTAACACTTTGCCGTTTGATTAATTTTTTATTATTTTTGCAAAGTAACTATCTCATCTCAGCAATGAGATTCGTTATTTGATATGTTAAATTTAAGATTTGGTTAATATAAAAGAAACACGGTTTAAAACATGTTAACCGCACTTCACAGTAACCGAATCGCTTTTAATTTTGTCTTCATGAAAAAGACGACAATTTGGATATTAGGTATTGTAATGGGACTATCTTTCCTCAGCCTGCTCTATCTGCAAGTAAGCTATATAGAGGAGATGGTCAAAATGCGCAAAGAACAGTTCGAAGAAAATGTAGGACGTAGCCTTGCGCAAGCGGTGCATAATCTTGAATTGGTAGAAACGAAAAAGTATCTGGAACAAGACGTTGCCGCCACTGAACGTGCCGCACAGCAGATGCAAGGAAATAATTCGGATAACAACATCGGCGAATTTCATCGGTATACGGTGACCTCTTCTGACGGAAGTACATTTTCTACTTTCGAACTCAAAACTACTATCAACCGTCCGTCCAGAGTTCCAAAGGTTATATTCTCTAACGGAAATAACATTCAGCAAACCTCGCGCAACTTGCAAGAGATTCTGAAGGAACGATACATATACCAGCGTGCCTTGCTGGACGAAGTAGTTTACAGTATTCTGTATACGCCTAACGACAAGCCACTGAAAGAAAGAGTCAACTTTAAGCAGTTAGACCATTTCTTGAAAGCCGAACTACTTAACAACGGAATAGATATCCCGTTCCACTTCACGGTGACCGACCGCGACGGAAAAGAAGTATATCGCTGCTCGGATTATGTATATGACAACGAGAAGATTTACTCACGCCTATTGTTCGAAAAAGACCCTCCCGCAAAAATGGGATTCGTAAACATCTTCTTTCCTACAATGGACAACTATATCTTCAGTTCGGTTCGCTTTATGATACCTTCTATCGTGTTTACGCTGGTACTGCTGGTAACCTTCATCTTTACCATCTACATCATCTTCCGCCAAAAGAAACTCACGGAGATAAAGAACGACTTCATCAACAACATGACTCACGAGTTCAAGACACCTATCTCTACAATCTCATTGGCAGCGCAAATGCTTAACGACCCGGCGGTAGGAAAATCACCGGCCATGTTCAAGCATATATCGGGAGTAATAAACGACGAAACCAAACGCTTAAGATTCCAGGTCGAAAAGGTATTACAGATGTCAATGTTCGAACGGCAAAAAGCCACCCTTAAGAAGAAGGAAGTAGATGCCAACGAGATCATATACAATGTAACCAACACGTTCCGCTTGAAAGTGGAGAACTGCAACGGAACACTCGATGTGGCGTTCGACGCTGACGACCCATTTGTATACGTAGACGAGATGCACTTTACCAACGTAATATTCAACCTGCTCGACAATGCGTTGAAGTATAAGAAGCCGGATGTAAACATACAGCTTAAAGTACGCACATGGAACGAAGGCGGAAAACTACATATCTCGATAGAAGATAATGGTATAGGTATCAAGAAAGAAAACCTGAAAAAAATATTCGACAAGTTCTACCGTGTCCATACCGGAAACCGTCATGACGTGAAAGGCTTCGGATTAGGACTGGCCTATGTAAAGAAAATCATTACAGATCACCAAGGCTCTATACGCGCCGAAAGTGAACTGAATGTAGGAACTAAATTTATTATTGTATTACCCTTATTTAAAGAAGAATAATCATGGAAGAAAAATTACGTATCTTATTATGCGAAGATGATGAAAATCTTGGCATGCTACTGCGGGAGTATCTGCAAGCTAAAAACTATGCAGCCGAGTTGTGCCCCGATGGTGAAGCCGGATATAAGGCTTTCCTGAAAAACAAATATGATATATGTGTGCTCGATGTGATGATGCCTAAAAAAGACGGATTCACTTTGGCTCAAGACATCCGACAAATCAATGCAGATATTCCTATCATATTCTTGACAGCAAAAACAATGAAGGAAGATATACTCGAAGGCTTTAAGATTGGTGCCGACGACTATATCACCAAGCCGTTCAGTATGGAAGAATTAACTCTACGTATCGAAGCTATATTGCGCCGAGTACGCGGAAAACGTTCTAAAGAAAGTACATTGTACCAAATAGGACGCTTCACTTTCGATACACAGAAGCAGTTGCTTACCATTGGCGACAAGCAGACTAAGTTGACTACTAAAGAATCTGAGCTTTTGGGATTGCTCTGCGCACACGCAAACGAAATTCTGCAAAGAGACTTTGCGCTGAAGACTATCTGGATAGACGATAACTACTTTAACGCACGTAGTATGGACGTGTATATCACCAAACTGCGTAAGCACCTTAAAGAAGACGAAAGCATTGAGATTATAAATATCCACGGAAAAGGATATAAACTCATCGCCCCCGAAAAGGAATAATCCCACTTCGCTACTTCATATAAGCAGAAAGCCGGAAGTACTTTGAGTATTTCCGGCTTTCTGCTTCTAAAACAACAGGGGTAAATGTCAATCTGTAATACGTTTATTAAGAATGATGAATGACAACAGACCCACAACTATAAGAGTCATTGCAGATCCCAATATCACATTATTGTTTACATCGCCTGTAAAATAGCATGCGATAAGGATAATGGCACCGAGAACCACCAATATCACTCCCAGATTCTTTAATAAGTTTTTCATGTGTGTTCTTTTTTTATATTTAATATATTGTTATTGTTTCGTTAGTGGTTACAAATTAAGGCATAATTTCTGTATTGAAGAAATTATTTTAAGAAAAAAACAGGCGCTCAATCCTTGATATTGGTGAATATCTTACGAAGAACTTCCTGACTCACTCTTAATTCCTCAAGTGTAAGACCATGCAGAGCCTCCTTCAACGTTTTGTTGGCTATGAAACGAGCCTTGTCTTCCAAGTCCTTACCCGTTTTGGTCAGGTGAATCAGATTGGTACGACGGTCTTTCTTATCATTAATACGAACCACAAGATGCTGTTTCTCCATATTATCTATCAGGCGCGTCATGCTGGGCTTATCCTTAAAAGTAGCGTTACACAACTCCTGTTGAGTCACTCCGTCCTTCTCCCACAAAAACAACAACACCGTCCACTGCTCCGGAGTTATCTCCATTCCATTCTGCCTAAAATTACGTATCAACTTACGGTTTATCGCCGCCGATACCTTACCATTCAGAATGGCGAAAATCAGCTGTATGTCAAAATTAAACTGTTCTATCATATAATTATTGTTTAAGCAACTTCGCAAAGTTAGTACAGTTTCTCTGAAAAAATATAAGTTGCACACCGAAATAACATTATTTATCAATAAAAAACATTGCGACACTTGTTTTCTAAATAAAAAGACGTACCTTTGCACCGCATTTAGAAATTTATTATTAATTATTTAACAACGAATAGTATGAATCAATACGAAACCGTTTTCATTTTAACTCCCGTTTTGTCTGACGTTCAGATGAAGGAAGCGGTAGAGAAGTTCAAAGCTGTCCTGACTCAGGAAGGAGCGGAGATCATCAATGAAGAAAACTGGGGATTGAAGAAACTGGCTTATCCTATCCAGAAGAAGTCAACAGGTTTTTATCAACTGATCGAGTTCAATGCAGAACCGTCTGTAATCGCTAAATTGGAAATCAATTTCCGTCGTGACGAACGTGTAATCCGTTTCTTGACTTTCAAGATGGATAAGTACGCTGCAGAATACGCTGCTAAGAGAAGAAACATTAAATCAACTAAAAAGGAGGAAAACTAATCATGGCACAGCAACAATCAGAAATCCGCTATTTAACTCCGCCTACTGTAGACGTTAAAAAGAAAAAATATTGCCGTTTCAAAAAGAGTGGCATTAAGTATATCGACTATAAAGATCCTGAATTCTTGAAGAAATTCTTGAACGAACAGGGTAAAATCCTTCCGCGCCGCATTACAGGTACTTCATTGAAGTTCCAGCGTCGTATTGCACAGGCCGTTAAGAGAGCTCGTCACTTGGCTTTACTGCCTTATGTTACAGATATGATGAAATAATAAAGGAGGAATAAGAGTATGGAAATTATTTTGAAAGAAGACGTAGCTAACTTGGGCTACAAAAATGATATTGTAACCGTTAAGTCTGGTTATGGTCGTAACTATCTTATTCCGACAGGCAAGGCAGTGATCGCTTCTCCAGCTGCAAAGAAAATGTTGGCTGAAGAATTGAAACAGCGTGCTCACAAATTGGAAAAGATTAAGAAAGATGCTGAAGCAGTTGCTGAATCATTGAAGGATGTAACTTTGACTATCCCGACTAAGGTTAGCGCAACAGGTGCTATCTACGGTTCTGTTACTAACATCCAGATTGCTGACGAATTGGCTAAGTTGGGTCACAACATCGATCGTAAGATCATCGTTGTAAAGGAACAGGTTAAAGAAATTGGCCACTACAAAGCAATCGTTAAACTTCACAAGGAAGTTTCTGTTGAAATTCCTTTCGAAGTTGTTGCAGAAGAAGCTTAATTTTGCTATCTGTAAATACTTGATAAAGCCCCCGACTGAACGAAAGTTCGGTCGGGGATTTTTTATGCCCTCAAATAAAGTGCAAATACTTAACACATGGCATAAGAATCAAATCTAAAAGGAGTATTATAAAAGAAAAGTGCGAGAAGTCATACAGACCGCTCGCACTCTATCACCTATTCTATAAAAACGAATTAATCTTAGGTGTTATTAAGCGTTCTTAATATAATCTACAATCCAAGCGCCAACTTCTTTTGTACCGTATTTTTCTCCACCTTCTACCTGAATTTCCGGAGTACGCACGTTAGCGTCGAGCGAAGCATCTACTGCCTTTCTAATCAGAGTGCCTTCTTCTTTCAAGTCGAAGTACTCAAACAACATGGCAACCGACAAGATTTGAGCCAGCGGATTAGCGATATTCAATCCCTTAGCCTGAGGCCAAGAACCATGGATAGGCTCGAATACAGGAGTACTTTCGCCGGTAGAAGCCGATGGCAACAATCCCATAGAGCCGCTAATGCAAGAACCTTCATCGGTAAGGATATCACCGAAAGTATTTTCCGTAACCATTACATCGAAGAACTTAGGTTCCTGAATCATGCGCATAGCCGCATTGTCAACATACATATAGTCGGTCTTTACTTCCGGATATGAAGGAGCCATTTCCTGAGCAATCTGACGCCACAAACGCGATGAAGCCAAAACGTTAGCCTTATCTACAACCGTAAGATGCTTGTTGCGCTTCATGGCATATTCAAAACCAACCTTCAAGATACGTTCTATCTCGGGGCGAGTATACATATTAGTATCGTAAGCCTTCTCGTTATCTTGATACTTCTCGCCGAAATACATACCGCCGGTAAGTTCACGGATACATAGGAAGTCGGCACCATCTACCAATTCGGCACGAAGCGGAGATTTGTGAAGCAAGCACTTGAATGTCTGCACCGGACGTATATTAGCGAACAAGCCCAATTTCTTACGCATAGCCAACAAACCTTGTTCCGGACGAACCTTAGCAGTAGGGTTATTATCGAACTTAGGGTCGCCTACCGCAGAAAACAATACCGCATCGGCATTCTTACAAGCCTGATAAGTTTCTTCTGGGAATGGGTCGCCTACTTTGTCAATGGCATCAGCTCCACAGATAGCATATTCGTAACTTACTTTATGTCCGAACTTCTTACAAACGGCAGTCATGACATCTACTCCCTGAATTGAAATTTCGGGACCGATACCATCGCCCGGTAATACAGCAATTTTAAAATCCATAATCTTATTCTGTTTTTTATATCTTATTCTTCTATTATATTTAGCATTTTGATGGTAGCTTTAATGGCAGCTTCCGTTTGGTCAGCGTCAAGTCCGCGTGTACGGAACTCCCTGTCTTCGTAACTCCATGTGATCACCGTCTGCACAAAGGCATCAGTGCGTCCGCCCGGAGGGATAGACACGGCGTAATTAGTAAGCATGGGAAACTTGCGATGCAGTGCCTCCTTATATATCTTACGGAGTGCACGTACAAAAGCGTCATACTGACCATCGCCCGATGAACTTTCCTGATATACCTGTCCGTCTATTTCAATACTTAGCGTAGCCATAGGTTTCAGTCCCTTTGCCAATGTAACGAAATAGCTTAGTAACTTCACCTTATTATTTATACAGTCGTGCTTCAGCACATCAGATATAATATAAGGCAGATCGTCTTGAGTAACCTGTTCCTTGCGGTCGCCCAACTCGATGATGCGCTGAGTGACTTTACGCATCGAATCTTCATCGAGTTCCAAACCAAGGCTTTCCAAGTTCTTGCGGATATTAGCCTTTCCAGAATTCTTTCCGAGGGCATATTCTCGCACACGGCCGAATCGCTCGGGCAACAAATCGTTGCAATACAGATTGTTCTTATTGTCGCCATCGGCATGTACCCCAGCAACCTGCGTAAATACGCTCTCGCCAACAATAGGCTTATTAGCCGGAATACTAACACCAGAATACGATTCCACCAGACGACTTACCTCATTAAGGCGACTCTCGTCTATATTGGTGATAGCATGAAAATGATCTTTCAGAATAGCCTGCACACTCGACAACGGAGCATTGCCCGCTCGTTCGCCCAAGCCATTGATGGTGGTATGAAGCCCTCGCACTCCGCTCAGCACAGCTGCCAGTACATTACTTACCGCCAAATCATAATCATTATGCGCATGGAAATCGAAATGCAAATCTGGATAGCGTTTCTTCATCTTACGCATGAACTCTATCACCTGAAGCGGATTGAGGATCCCCAAAGTATCGGGCAACATGAAACGACGTATGCCTGTATCTTTCAGACCGTCTACCAAGCCGAACACATAATCTGGCGAATCCTTTATACCGTTGCTCCAGTCTTCAAGGTATACATTTACATCCATCCCCTTATCAATGGCATACGCCACCGTTTTGCGGATATCAGCCAAATGCTCCTGTAACGTCTTCTTCAGCTGAAAAGTACAATGCTTTTCAGAACCCTTGGTCAAGAGGTTTATAACCCGGCATCCAGTATTATAAATCCAATCGACAGAAGTCTTACCATCTACGAATCCAAGTACTTCTACCCTCGACAACAAGTTCTTGCGCGCCGCCCAATCGCAAATCATCCGCACAGCGTTGAACTCACCTTCCGACACTCGTGCCGATGCCACCTCTATACGGTCTACCCTCAATTCTTCGAGCAGCAAACGCGCTATCATCAGTTTTTCATGAGGCACGAAAGACACTCCGCTGGTCTGTTCACCGTCGCGGAGTGTTGTATCCATGATTTCTATTCTCGGATTCTCGTTCATCTCTATTCTGTTTCTTATTGGTTATTCGATAACCCTATCGGTTATGCTCGAAAGCCTCTATCTTATCCTTATTCTGTACAAGGAAGTCGATATCGTCCAGGCCGTTCATCAAGCAATGTTTCTTATAAGCGTTGATTTCGAAATGCTCGCTCTTTCCTGTCGACTTATTGGTTATAGTCTGTTCTGGCAAATTCACTTCCACCTCTGTCTTCGGGTCGGCATAGATAGAATCGAACAATTCTTTCAAGAACGGCTCGCTCACCACTACCGGAAGCACGAAGTTATTCAGCTCATTGTTTTTATGGATATCAGCAAAGAAGCTCGATACCACTACTCTAAAGCCATATCCGGCGATAGCCCAAGCCGCATGTTCACGACTGGAACCACTACCGAAGTTCTTTCCGGCTACCAATATCTGGCCGCTGTAAGTAGGGTCGTTCAGTACGAACTTTTCGTTCACAGTTCCGTCGGGGTTATAACGCCAATCGCGGAACAAGTTATCTCCAAAAAACTTCTCGTCGCGTGTGGTCGCCTTCAAGAAACGAGCCGGTATAATCTGGTCGGTATCTACATTCTCTAAAGGAAGTGGAATACAAGTGCTGGTTATGATGTTAAATTTCTGTTTCATCTTTCTACGTATTAAAGAAAATCAAAGTAATGTTCTGGGGTCGGTTATCACTCCTGTCACTGCTGCTGCCGCTGCTGTAAGCGGGCTTGCCAACAAGGTACGTGAACCTGGTCCCTGACGGCCTTCAAAGTTACGGTTGCTGGTAGACACCGAATACTTGCCGGCTGGTATCTTGTCATCGTTCATAGCCAAGCAAGCCGAACATCCCGGCTGACGGATTTCGAATCCCGCCTCTTCTAATACCTTATCAAGTCCTTCTTCACGAATCTGCTCGTCTACCATCCAAGAACCGGGTACCAACCAAGCAATGATATTATCCGCTTTCTTGCATCCTTTTACTATAGAAGCAAAAGCGCGGAAGTCTTCTATACGGCCGTTGGTACAAGCACCCAAGAATACATAATCTACTTTCTTTCCAAGCAAAGATTCACCCGGCTTAAAGCCCATATAGTTCAATGATTTCTCGAAAGATGCTTTCTCTACATCGCTCATTCCGTCGGTAACGGGTATGTGGTCTGTTATAGCCATGCCCATACCCGGATTTGTTCCGTAAGTAATCATCGGATGAATATCAGCGGCATCATAGCAAACTTCTTTGTCGAAAACGGCATCATCGTCGCTCTTCAATGTTTTCCAATACGCTACAGCCTTATCCCAGTCTTCACCTTTAGGAGCATACTCGCGTCCTTTAATATATTCAAAGGTTACGTTGTCGGGGGCAATCATACCGCCACGCGCTCCCATTTCGATACTCAGATTACACAGTGTAAGACGTCCTTCCATAGTAAGGCTACGGATAGCTTCGCCTGCATATTCCACGAAATATCCTGTCGCGCCGCTGGTTGTCATTTTCGACATCATGTAAAGAGCCACATCTTTAGCGGTTACGCCCTTGCCCAACTTGCCGTCAATAGTGATACGCATAGTCTTGGGGCGCGACTGCAAGATACATTGCGAAGCCATTACCATCTCTACCTCGCTGGTACCGATACCGAAAGCAACTGCTCCCATCGCTCCGTGAGTAGATGTATGCGAGTCGCCGCACACTATGGTCATTCCAGGCAGGGTAAGTCCTCTCTCCGGTCCTACCACATGAATGATACCATTCTTCTTATTCATCATGCCAAAATGCGCCAAGCCGAAATCGGCTGCATTCTTAGCTAAAGTATCCACCTGAGTTCTTGATACAGGATCTTCAATAGGTTTGTCCTGATCGTGAGTCGGAGTATTATGGTCGGGCATACAGTAGATACGCTCCGGACGAAAACACTTCAACCCTCTGGCACGCATACCCGCAAAAGCCTGCGGACTGGTTACCTCATGACAATAAAGACGATCTATATATAACTGGGTAGGTCCGTCTTCTACCTTCTGCACTACGTGTGCATCCCATATCTTATCAAATAAAGTGTTAGCCATATTTTTCTCGCTCGTTTAGGATTTATTTATTCGTTATTATTTCTTGAACTTATTGATACAGTCGATATAAGCCTCAACCGATGCGGCGATGATATCCGTGTTAGCGCCAAATCCGTAATACATCTGTCCGTCGTATTCTACCTGCATATGTACTTTACCTACGTCATCACTACCCTTGCTGATGGCCTGGATAGTAAATTCTTTCAGTGTCATCTGGCGTTTGATAATCTGCTTAACCGCCTTTATAGCAGCGTCTACCGGACCGTTACCTGTAGCAGCAGCTTCAAAGTGCTCGCCCGAAATGTTCAAGCCGAGGCTTGCTACCGAACGAACGCCAACACCGCTTGTAACCTGCAGATATTCCAATTTGATGTGATGATTTACATTGCGGTCGGCACCAGCCAATACCATGATATCATCGTCCGAGATATCTTTTTTCTTATCAGCCAACTTTAAGAAATCCTCGTATACCTTGTCGAGTTTCTCTTGATTCATCTCTACGCCTAATACGTGCAGACGATGCTTCAAAGCCGCACGTCCACTGCGTGCAGTCAATACGATAGCGTTATCATCAATACCCACATCTTTAGGGTCTATAATTTCGTAAGTCTGAACATTCTTCAAAACTCCATCCTGATGAATACCCGAAGAATGAGCAAAAGCGTTACGTCCTACTATAGCCTTGTTGGGCTGAACCGGCATATTCATCAAGCTCGACACCATACGGCTTGTAGGATATATTTTCTGAGTATTGATATTAGTATCGATATCGATAGAATGATGACAGCGAAGAATCATAGCCACTTCTTCGAGTGCCGTGTTTCCGGCACGTTCGCCAATACCGTTGATAGTAACCTCTACCTGACGTGCTCCATTAAGCACACCGCTGATGGTGTTGGCGGTAGCCATACCCAAGTCGTTATGGCAATGCGTAGAAATGATGGCTTTGTCTATACCGTCTACATGGTCTACCAGATATTTTATTTTTGCTCCATATTCGCTTGGCAAGCAATATCCGGTAGTATCAGGAATATTAACCACGGTAGCTCCGGCTTTAATAACAGCCTCTACCACACGGGCCAGATATTCATTATCTGTACGGCCAGCGTCTTCTGCATAAAACTCTACATCGTCTACATAACGGCGTGCATACTTAACCGCTGCCACCGCACGCTCAATGATTTCTTCACGAGTAGAATTGAATTTATATTTAATGTGAGAGTCAGAAGTTCCGATACCTGTATGTATACGTTTATGCTTGGCGAATCTCAACGCGTCGGCAGCTACATCTATATCTTTCTGCACCGCACGTGTCAATGCACAGATAGTAGGCCATGTAACAGCCTTCGAAATTTCAATAACCGAATTAAAGTCGCCCGGACTCGATATAGGGAATCCTGCTTCTATCACATCCACACCCAGACTCTCCAGTTGCTTTGCAACCTGAATCTTCTCTACTGTGTTTAACTGACAACCTGGCACCTGTTCGCCATCGCGTAATGTCGTATCAAAAATAAATAATCTGTCACTCATAATATTCTCGTTTCTTTATTGTTTTTCTTATACTATTATTATATGCAAAAAGCCTTTCACACAGGGAAGTGAGAAAGGCTTTATATCATATTGGTCATACATTATTAAGCATGCGACTCACTTCCCACTGGCTTCACCAATAGAATAATCAAACCGCATAGCAAAATATGTATAAACAATGTATTCATCTATCTTTTCGTTTTATATGGTCGCAAAGTTATAGAATAATTCAATATAGCAAAATAAAATGTTAGTTTTTTACTGATTTTAACGACATATTTATACCTACATCATTTTTTAGAAGCACAATGCATATTAATAAGGTGTAGCGTATACACAAGTACAAAA
>ULXH01068840.1_pt1 | contig 47356 bp, 73 predicted proteins | sample 1961101 | NCBI WGS metagenome assembly ULXH01 (sample SAMEA4835833, study PRJEB28245) | human gut metagenome | biome: gut microbiome; material: fecal sample | place: Denmark | collected 2008 | reverse complement strand
ATACCCGCAGTGTCGAGGGTTCGAATCCCCCTCTCGCTATGTTAAAACCCTTGATGTTTCAAGGGTTTTTCTTTTTTGTGTTGCATTTCGTGTTGCATATTAACTTACTAAGTTAGATGTAAAAAATGCGAAGAGCCTTCCCGACGCTCTCCGCATTTTTGTATGATAAGAATAATATGGGGTTATATTTAATTTACCATATGCCAACTATGCCCGTCAATAGGTTATGCTGCCGCCAGATACTTCCGCGTGGTCTGGCCAGCCAGTCCATCTGCGGTGATCTTGCAGGACTTCTGATATTCCAAAATTGCCGCTACGGTCTTAGGGCCACAGATACCGTCAATATCAGCCTCCGTCAACAGGCCGGCCTCCATCAACTCCCATTGGATCCACTTTACGCCCTCTCCTTTGTAGAGGTATGTGGTGATCTTCTTTTTCTTTGCCTGCGCCTGGCTTGTTACTGTAATAGCAGGCTCTGTGTAAGGGTTGGTTCCCTTCCAGGTACCAGCGACCTTGGTATCGTAGGTATAGTCCACGTCCTTAAAGGTCAGACCATACACCCACTTAGTCGCGGATACTTTTGTCTGCACCGTGCCATAATTGATGCCCTTAGCCTCAATACACATCGGTACCCCGTTGACTTTGCCGATATACACACCTACGTGGCCGGATTTCCACAGAACAACGCCCGGTGCAAAATCATTAATCTTGGAGATCGGCATCCGGGTGTATGCCGTCTGGTAAAGCTGATAGGAGCCGATGTTAAGCTTCCGGTAACCGGCGATCAGACCGGAGCAGTCCACATTGACCTTGCCGACCTGTCCCTTACGCCGTGCCTTTGCCATATATGCATTGGTCACGACCTTGGGATACATTGCGTGCATGGTACTCATTTTCTTTTCAGTGAGATTCCCCTCCGGGATCTTGGCCCCGTAAAAATACGGGGTGCCAAGACGACCACGGGCATATTCTACCATTCCACTTCCTGTTTTCATTCTTTTGCCTCCTCATCTGCTTTGTTCTGCAGGATCTCAATTGCCTTAGTAATCACTGTCGGTAAGGGGACTCCCATAATTCCAAGGTTTTCTACAATACTGATTAACTCATTTGCACAGAACGCAATAATTACTGCTGTTCTGATATAATCTGTTCCGATCAATATATCCAGCCGATGTGCGACCAGTACAACCAGTAGCGTTACTCCTTTTCGCACCAACCCTTTCCATGCACTGTAAGAGCTAAGAGCACCGGATTCTGACTTATTACTCTTTTTCCAAAAAGCTGCAATCAATAACCCCAGTAAAAAATCTGTTCCCATGAAAATCAGTAACGTGATCATGTCTTCTCCCCAACCACCGAATATATTAGCAATAAAGCTGCCGATGGCTCCGAAAACGGTTAATATAGTCATTTTTGTTGCGCTTACATTCATAATTTTTTACCTCACTTTCTCAATATAAAAGCCGGTCACCTCCACAAAGGAAGCAATCGGCTCTTGGCTCAATAGTTACTATGTAATTGTGGCAGGACCGTCTCTTGATCTCATGGCACCCTCCTACTCTGCGGCCGCAGTCAGATCTGCAAGCTGCGTCTCCAAAACGTTGATCTGGTCGCGGAGAGCCTGTCTCTCTGCGTGTACCGCCTCAATATCATACTCGGTCTGCTCGCCGAGAAGTGTGTACTCATAGGTCTTGATTACCTTATAGTCACTGGCGGCGATCTGTGCTTTAAGACCATCAATCTGAGCGGTCACCTGACTGATCTGCTGCTGTCTGGCCAGCTCTGCAAGCTCCTCCTCGGTCGGTTCAGGTTGCACCGGTGCAACCGGCTCAATATATACGGAGCCGTCATCGGACAGCTCATACCAGCCGTCACCCTCGCGGAATAAAGTTGTGTATGCCGCATACTCGCCATTATCCAACGGATATTTGCAGTCTGCGTCCAGATAGAGGCGGAAGCCATTGGTATTTACTGTGAGGTTGTCTCCGGTGATCCGGATCACATGAGGGCTCTCCTCTGATACAACGACCAGCTGTGTGGTCTCTTTATTTTTAAATTTGATATAGCCCATTACAGGACTCCTTTCTGGCACTGTTTAAGGCCGTGCCCGCCTTCTGATCTACTACGCTAAATGGCAAGTTAATTGTTCCTGACTATAAATCTGCTGTAGCCATACAATCTAATTACACTTGTATGACTAATGGCTATGTAATTGGAACAATACAGGGTGCAGTGAATGGCTGGGCATCTATCCGATCATCCAAGAATGCAAATTATTTCTTGGCATTATGTACATCATCAGAAAATCCTATAGCGGTATGTATTCCATTTGCATCAGGAGACTCCGTTATATTTGGATCGAGTGGTACATATAATCTCGCATTTGCACCGGCTAAATAATAAAAGTACCTTTTATCACGCAAGCATTTAGAGTTCCGGTTGCGGAATACTCCTGAAATATACTTCCATTGTACATCAAGCTTACATTACCAGTGCTAGCAACATCATTTATCACTAAGTACTGACTGGGTATCAATATATTATATTTGGGGTGTAAATCTGCTGGTAGCGTGGCTAATGGAGATCCGTATGGTATAGACCCACTTAAAATGCGGAATCCAAAATCTACAATATTGCCCGTTCTTTTGCAGTGTACAAAATCGGTGGTTACACCTGATGGGAACGTTATATCATAATCTACGGATTTTAACTTGCCATTTAACTCAGTATATGCATCTGCTACCGCCTTGGCATCCGGCACATATCCTGCTGCCTTAGTAGCCAGCAGATCATCCTTGGATGTGATCATCTGCGCAAAGGCCGGTGCGGTCAAGTCCGCAAAAAACTTTTTAATCTTGCCAAAGACCGTCTTTACGCTCTCGCCCGTATTAATGTTCTCGCGGTTCTCCGCCTCAGTAAACGCGATCTCTGAATCTCCGATGTCACCACTAAATCCCTTAGCCAAATAGATCCAATTGAGCTTATCATCCCTCGGTGCTCCGTCCGGAGCATCTTTGATGGCCAGATATGTACTGCCGTTATGTTCAACCGCGTCCAGTCGCTCATATGTGGTATTGGAGTCGTAATCTCCTTTGTAAGATATTCCGATTTTTCCGAGAGCATTGTAACCTTCCGGTGCTGCCATGTCATTGTCCTCCTTATGCTACCTTCCAATATAAAACATTATCAACTACTACAAAATCCACTCCTGCGCCATCCTTCATATAAAGGTTCATCGTGGTTTCATCCAGATAGAACTTAGGTTCAGTGATTTTTGCATACGATTCTGCTCGATCCGCATCTATCTTGGCCTGTGCTGCAGATGATGCCGCCGCAGATGCCTGCTGTGTTGCTGTTTCTGCTTGCACTGTTATGTCTGCAAGATAGTTCGGCTGCAGTTTATCTGCAGTAATGCTTCCGTTCTTGATGTCTGCCTTTACTTTTCCATCATCTCCAATGGACCAGTAAACGGTGTCCGAATCAAGAAATTCAAACTGCGTAATAAGTGCAGACAGATCTATGTACTGTTCGCTTCCGTCCTTTAAGTAAATGATAAGCCGCTCAGTAACTGGATCGTATCCGAAGTTAATGGCAATCTGAGCCATCAGAGTATGCAAAACACTACTTGCACCAGAATAATACGTAATCGTAATATCTCCGGTATCCTGATTAAGAGTAATACCCGTGATCATCCCATTAGCTTCTATCTTTGACAGCTTAGTCAGGTCCAGAGTAATCACACGCTCATCAATAGTGCGAGTCGCATTACTTAGCTTGTCCAAGTTGGTTTTATTTACTGGTGTCTTGGTCGATGGCTTATTCTCCCAATAGTTCTCTTCCCAGTCATACGCTTTCTGCATCCTGCTTCACCTCCTGCTCCTCGGCATCCCGAGCCGCAATCTCCGCCAATAATGCATCCCTGGCTTTCTGCTCCTGACGTGTCAGCACCTCCTGCAGAGCCATACGCTTGACCTCCTCCGGCAACCCGGAACTATCCACAAAGTTTATAATTGCCTGACTAAATTCCCTGATTTCTAAATTGCTCATTCTTAATCCTCCGGTCCCAAATAAGTTATAACAGTCCCACTAATGGTTTTTGTTCTCCACGCAACTACTGTACCTTTATAATTCATGTACCCGCTGACACCCATTGCTCTTACGCTGACCAGATCAACGCTTGATAGCTTATTTACGATAGTCGCAGCGCTGATTCTGTCCGCTTTAATTACACCGGAGGATGTCCAGTTGGCTACTTCCATGTAATTAGCCTTTACGGTTCCAGCGCTGATATAGTTGGCTTCTACCGTTCCCAAACGAGCGCTTACACCATTCAGATCAGAGACTGTCACATGATCTGCTTCCAAGCTCCCCACGCGGCCACTGACGGCATTCAGAGAGTCAATGGTTGCCTTGGTGGCAATCAGGTTGTTCAGTTCCAGTTTTGTCACATTCAACGTCTCTATGGTGGCATATTTGCTGACCAGTTCATCCGCATTTACCACACCGACCAGGTCTATCCGCTCTGCCTTGATCTTGATGCTTTCCGCAGTCTGATTGATCTCTGAAACGATATTGTCCTTGGATACCTTGGTAAGGATCTGCTGTGCATTGATGCTGATCTGCGTGGACAGATTCTGGTTGATATCTTTCATTTCCAGACGAGTTTCATCCACCGTCCTAGTCAGTGTGTTGGTTTTTCCCTTTAACTGGATAATCTGCTTCTGCAGTCCATTGACCTGTCCGGTCCTGTATTCCTCGCCCTCCGCCGTATAGCTGTCACGAAGTGCCTGTATGCCTTTTAATGTCCGCTGCAGGATGTAGGTATAGATGGTCTCCCGGGTCGTGTGCAACAAGATGCCATCCCCTACCTCCAGGCAGGGATTGCCGCGGGCTTCCACCTGTGCCGGGCGATACCATACGACACCGATTACACTCAGCACATTATCGGCTATAGTTTGCAGTTCTGCCGCAGACTTTCCATACACCAAAAAGTTGTCCTCTATGATGTAACAGTTATTGCCGGTACCGGAGATAGCACCGATGTCGTTCTCTTCCTGCCGGATCTGCAACTTATCAATATGCTGGCAGATAAAGTCCTCATACTGACAGGATAGATACATGCTCTTGGATACTTCTGATGTCCCCACCGGATCCGCAGGGTAAAGGTCATCTGCCGGATACAGATCATCTGCGGGGTACAGACCCTCGATCATCTGTTCCAGCACCACATACTGCAGTTTTCCATTTCTACCGATGTGCCCAAAACATCCGTTAATCTCGCAGATGGATTCTATTACGGTCTTTCCGGACAGTTCCTGCGGATCTATAGTCTTCTCTACGTTCATACCATCATTGATCAGAGTAATTTCTTCCTGTTCAACGCCAAAGTAAGCACAGAAGCTATCGCGGAACTGGCGAAGTGTCATGGGAAAAGCAAGGCTGTTGTACCATTTAGAGGTCTCAGCATTAAGAATGTCATAAAGAGCATCATATGCGGTTATCTGCCGGTACCGGCGATCCGCAGTAGGCTTGTCCGAATATACCTTGTACTTCCCAATCTGATAATCTTTCAGAGCACCATCCAACCGTACTGACACATTCATGGTATTTCCTTTGAACGATTCCACAGTGTCTAACACAGTGATTTCAAAGGAAGAGGCCACGCAGCAGCCAAACCGTAGTTCCTGTTCATCGCAGATTGACTCTGTCACGGTCATCGTCTCTAGTTGGAACTCCGCATTGTCCAGAGTAGTACCGGATCCCTGATATGTAATTATTAACTGTTTATCGACAGAGTCATCGTAGAACATCTGCCGTATACTCTTGTTCATGCTTAATACTCCACCAACGTAACCTTAAAATCGTTGTAGTCTATGTCACGCTCCTGCTCGGACAACGTATGGATGCTGTAAGTCGTGTCTGACATATAAAAGATCCCGGCAGAATACTCCAGTGTCTCATCATTCCAATAGGTACACCTGACTCTTCTCTGATTCTTCTCCGTCTGAGGAAGCTCCGCAAGCCCAATGATATTGTTCCACGCTCTTCTCTCTTCCAGATTCATCTCTCTAATATTCAGAGTCAGTTTCGTTTTAAAATTTGGTGATGTCTCCCGGTGCAGCAGAATATTGGCATCTCTATAGGCATCTATCTCCACACGCTGATTCGGGGTACTCTCCCAACCATCCGCCAGTAAAAAGGAGTTGGGGAGAACCACATCACCGAATTTAATTAACCATCCACCAAATTCCTGCATTGTTCTCCCTCCTTCTTAGATAAATGCACTCTGTCCATGTGTATTCTTGTACATTCGATCCTGCCGCACCGTTTCCCGGAAGATCTCCCTCTCATTCAGCTTCGCCACAAATGTATATGTACCACCACCGTTTTCCGCCTGTGCCTGCTTAAAGGCTTCAACCATTGTAGCCAGTGGTGTCTCGATATTAGTTTGACCTCTGGGCTGATCTCCAAGCCATGCTAAAAATGGCTGTCCTCCCTGGATCACTGCACCATTTGCAAGTCGAGGGAGTGATATCGTATCCATTGTAGGTATCAGTCCGGATATCCCTACCTTTCCGGCAACCGCATTGACTCCGCCGATAAGTCCGTTCAACATGCTGATTGCACCATTTACGAAAGTCTCAAATGCACTAATCAATGCATTGATAATTCCTTTGAATATACTTTTTATGCCTTCCCAACATCTCTCCCAGTCTCCGGTAAATGATCCTACTAAAAAATCTATAATTCCCCCGAAGATATCCAACAGGCTTCCAGCCCAGTCTGATATCAAGCCCACCATATCCATAAATTCATTAGCTACAGCCTGGAAAATCGGTGCCAGTACCGGAAGAACATAGTCAATGATCCATCGCACAACTGGTTTTAGCATCTTCTCCCAGAGAACCTTCAGATTATCGAACACAGTACCAATAAAATCTCCCAGCTTATCAAAAAATGGCTGTAAATGAGAATTCATTAAATTGTCAAATTTTGCTGCCACTTGTTCCAGAATTGGCTGTACATTGTTGTTCCAAAAGTTAAAAAACGCATCCACTAACTCGCTCAACCCATCCGCTACAGAATCAAAGAATGGCTTAATCTTCTCATCGTATACATCCATGAAATGGTCAAATGACATGTCAATGGTCTCTTTAATGGATCCTGCGATTTCAGACAACACACCAAGGTATCCTTCTACAGCTTGTCGGAATTCTTCCTTGTTATCCACAAAAGGCCTAGTGATTATATTGAGCATGTCTCGTACAAGTCGTGCCGCAATCTCCGCTATACCCATAAATGTGTCTGTAAGTATGCCAATCAGATTAGCTGTAAGCTGCTGCCCCGCTTCGGATGCGAACGCCTCAAAAACATAGGCAAAAGCTTCTGAAAATTCACTTATCAGGCTATTAATCTCTTCTCCGATATTGAATATATCAATCAGAAACTGTTTGATTCTGTCCGTATTCTGTTCAAGATACCTCGCAATTCCTCCGACCAGATTGGCCGCAATCGTAAGTCCGATGCTTGCCACTGATCCCACAATTGTCCCCAACATCATAATGAAAGAGTCATTGAATCCCTGCATTGCCTGTTGTACATTCTCATCCAAAAATATGGATATTAGCGATTTTTTAATAGATGCCAGTGATTCCCGAATGGTTTTCAGCCGCTCACTTGCATCCCCAAGGCCTTGGTTAAAGCCTTGCATAAACAGTCTCTTCATTTCCCTTAATCTGGATTTAATGTTATCTAAAAGAGTCTGCATCTTGCTTCCGACCTGAGCAGTTTCAAAAGCATCTGCTCCGTTCAGTTCTCCACCAGAAGATCCACTGCTCTGATCATTAAGAACATTCAGCTCATCGAAAGCCGCCAAAGCCTTCTTGGCTGACTTTGATGCCGTATCCAAAGACTTTGCATAGTCAATGTTCTGTTTTTTTGCTTTGGTATATGTGGACTTTCCACTCATAGCAGCGAGGAATTGGCTCATCGCCGTTGCTGCTTTGTTTAGCCAGTTTACAACCTGCACCAGATACGGAATAATGAAATTGGCAATCGGCTCAAATGCTGCTGCCAGTCCATTTTTCAGTTCTGCACAACTGCTTTTTAATGCTGACATCTGCGCATTGTAATTTTTTGAGTACTGTGCGAGATTCTTAAATCCTTCCTTCATGGCGGATATCATCTCATTGAACCCCTTCGTGATCCAGTTAAAAATCAGAAGGCTCAGTGCAATGCCTTTTAGTCTCTTCACCAACGTACCAAATAGTCCATTGGTTTTTTTTGCTCCGCTACATGCAATAGAAAATGCTTTTTTTGCACTTTTTCCCGCTTTTTCAAATCCTTCCGCCGTATATCCCTGCTTCTGCATCAGTTCGGCCTGTCTCGTGTTCAAGGCGCTCAGATTTCTCTCTGCATAGGCTAAATCCTGAGATAGATTCTGATATTGTTCAGTGTCCATTCCGGAAGTAAATGCCCTTCCCTCTTCCGCAAGCTTCTGCATTTTTTCTTTCAGTTCATCTATTTTTAGCCCCGCATCTGCTTCCTTCTGAATCAGGCTCTCCCAAGGTGATCCCATATTAAGCCCAGCCGCCACGAAATTATCTTCTTCAGCTACAAGCTTTTCCAGTGTTTCCTGTGCTTCCTTTAATTCCGCTTCCAGTTTTTGGTACTCTTCTGATGGGATTTTCTGTTCTCCTACTTCCCGCACTTTTTCTCTCAGATTTTCTACCTTATCAGTCGCCTTATCTATCTGCAGTTGTAGCCGCTGCATCTGAGATGTATCAATTCTGGTACTTATTCGGATTTCATGATCTGCCACAGTCTCACCTCCTGTCCCTAAAAAGAAAATGAGCCCATCACACCATTAGGTGTAACCGGCTCATTGGCTCTACTTTTCCTTCTTATTTATATTTGCATATTTCATAAATGCATCGATTCTATCCTGTTCCTCGGGAGTAATTTTCTCTTCTGGTGCTTTGATTTCAAAAATCTTCTTCCTCTTCCTGAGTTCTTTTTTCTCTTCCTGTGACATCTTAGATGTAATTTGCTTCTGCCGAATGTCTATAACCCTGGTAAAAGAACATTCCTCCAGATTTGCCAGCAATCCCATAAATACAAACCAATGCAATGATTCTTTATTGAGATCAATATGGTACTGACTACGAAAAGCTGCATATATCCGCCACTGATCTATATCCCAGTCCATGACAATATCATTGTCTTTGCTATCGTAGTGATCATGAACATAATCCGTCAAATACCATTTCACAGCTTTCGGAATCTCCATATCTCTCGGTTGATTATTCTCATCTGGAAACAGAAGCTTCTTCACAATATAAAATCTTTCCGTATTTGACAGAGAATCATCTTCCATGCACTGGGAAATCTGTATACCAATCTGGAAATCCGAATCTATTGGATATCCGTTCCACTCAACCGGAAGCGGATCCAGCAATACGTTCCACATGCTTATCTGTGCGCTCCTTTTCTGGATCTGTTGTACTTGCGTTCAATCACCTGCTGTCTCTCATTTGTATACGCTCTGGTGATAGGAATCATCTGATCAAAGAAATCAGCCAGAAGCACTGGGCTGGGAACAACGTCCCCGAAAATCTTGACGCAGGCACCCTGTCCGAACAGTTCATCAATGTTGTTCATGATCTTCCGGGTTTCCTCCATCAGCTGTTTCAGTCTGTCCCTCTCGCTCTTATACCCTGCAGATTTGCTGTTGATCTGTTTTACAGACTTGTCAAATGTTTCTATCAGTCCATAAAATCTGTCAATAAAACGCTGATCGTCCACATTCAATGTAATTGTGTCCCCCTGATCATTCACCTTGATTGTAAGTCCCCGTGTAATATTAATTTCTTTTATTTCACTCATATTATCCATCCTCTCTATTTCAATCCACGCTCCCGCAAGGGATGCGACAATATTGATTAACCCCTGCTTTATTCGCCGACCGTGAAGGTCTTGGTTGCCACTGCAAAGGTACCGTGAATGTCATCCCCGCACTGCTTAACATTAATCACATTGTGTACATAGTCGCCACCATCTCCACCGCTGGATGTCACCGATACGGTGCATGGTACCTTGATTGCCTTGTAGGTACCGGGTGTTTTCTCCACCTCATCCTTCAGCCGGAATCGCACAAAAGAGGTCTTGGCCTTGGCTCCCACGGGCAAGGTATCCACCAGACGATCGATAAATACCTGTACCTCATCCTCCACACAGTCCTCCTTGTCCACGTCAAAGGATCTCTGATAGGATTTCACCTTATTGGATGCACTCGCCTGATGAATGTAGTGCTTGGTCTCCTCTTCAGGATTCATCTCCTCGGTCAGAGACTCCACACCATCTCCAAGCAGTTCATACTTAGCAGGTTCCACATTCATACTTGTGTCAACGTAATGTCTTAAATCTTCTCTCACGATTATTCTCCCTTCTTAAAATACTCAATGAAAATTGTCATCTGATACAGAGCTTTGTTCTGTTCATTCTTACCCATGTAAAACGGACTGGAAACTCCAATCTTCTGAACAGTCACGCCATCCAGCGCAGGGAAAACCTTCTCCCGGTTCTGCCTGTCGATCCAGTCTGTCAGCGCTTCCAGCCATACTCCATTTTCCACACAATCAGTATTAGTCTGTGTATCCATCCTTGCCCGAATCTGATAATATTCCTTATGAATTTCCGCACCGCTGATGAATCGCTTCACATTGACCGTAGGCTCCTTGACCAGCACGTAATCCACCGTGCCGCGCATCAGATCCGTATCAATATGCTTCATTTCCTTTGGGTCAAACTTTTTTAACCACTCAATAATTCTTCCACTTACAGTCACTTCTTCATAGCCTCCTTGGCTGCCTTTACCATTTCTTCAATGCCTCCGTCTTGTGCATACCGTTCTGCCCAGTAGGGACCACGCAGACCATCTTCCTGTACTCCCCCATTTGACCAGTTCCATTCCTTCTCACCATAATATAGCCGTCTGGCTTTATCATCGCAGTCATAGACTATTTCGCCGGATCCGACAACTGTATGAGTATCTCCACTATGAATCAAGTCTCCGGTATCTTTAGGCACATACCCTTGCACACCCATTAAAAATGTATCATCCACGGCTTTCTGCACCCTGCCTCCCGGCTCCAGTCCCAGTTCCTTGATAAGGCTCGCTGCACTAAAGTTACAGACATAATCCATTCTTCCTTTACTCATTGCCTACCACCTTAATTGTCTTAAGCCGCGGGCGGTTGCGATTATCCGATACCGCTGTGACAGTGACTACATACTGGTTATCCTCCGCCAGATCCGTCAGCCTATAGCCATCCGCAATCTCCCGGACACTGTTTCCCAGTACCAGCTTGTCCTGCCCGCTCTTGGCATCCAGTGCCCAATACTTGGCGGCCTCCTCCGCAGGGAGTTTTCGATATTCCTGTGGCTCCAGGTACGGCTTATTGCCATAACCCCTCTGGAAATCTACCGTGATGCTCTCAACCTTCGTTTCCGTCTGCACGCCATTGACCGTTGTAAGCGCCGTTTTGTTATGGCTCCACTGGACTCCCCGGACAATGGATCTGATCCACGTCTCCTTATCTGTCTCGGGATCCCTATGGTAGTTGTAAACTGTCATAATATCCGTAAATAGTACACTCATAATGCACCTGCCAATCCCGTACCGGACAAGCCGGAACGTATCACAGAGGTAAGCTGCTCTTCCTTCTCCTGCGCTGTTGTGACCTTATAGGATTCCGAATACCCGTCATTACTGACGGATGCTATACCGGTACCCATTCCGGAGGCATCCTGCGCTTCGATAGTATTGAGCAGCTGGCAGAAGGTATCCTGAATCTGCATATGGACCTGCTGCTGGAAGTCTGTTGCTGTGTCCTCGTTATAAGCATCCTCAAACCGCTTTGCCCTCATATGGGTGATGGAATTAAACTTAATCTCTGCCCTTTTTGAAATCTTATCAAATTCTTCCTGGTCAGAAATATTAGAATAAAGGGAGCTGTAATACTCCCACGTTATGTAAGACATACTGCTCCCTCCTTCTCTACTCTTCTACGGGATCCTGATCTTCTGCCTTGGTCTTTTTGGGGATCTTCTTGGATTTCAGATCTTCGATCTCCTGTTTCAGTGCTGCATTCTCGGCTTTCAGATCTGCGATCTCCTGTTTCAGTGCTGCATCTTTGGGAATTGCTCCCATACCTACTGTCCTCATATACTACCTCCTACGCCTGGTGGCTTAAGTAGATACCAGCCACCTTATTCTTGTAGACATCCACAATACCATACTTACGATACTTGATGATATCAGCATCAGCATCCGGGTTTGCAGATGCAGGAATCACATTAGATACCACATGCTTGTCATGTTTGATGATTGCGGGCTTGTGAATGATCATAAAGTTAATGGATTTTGCAGCTTCCTGCACCATCTCATAGTAAGAGGACATAGACCCAGCGGATGCACTGGAACCAGCAACGGGAGAATAAACTCCACCGCTCTCCGTGTAATATGTCTTACTGGTTACCGGTGTAATGTCCTTAGTCTTTTCATACTTTGCAGTACCCTTTCGATAATGTCCTGCTTCCTCTCCTGCAGACTTACCGTCCAGCAGATCAATAGATGTATAAAATCTGCCCTGAGGTACGGGTTTCTTGATAGTGAATCCCGCCAAAATCTCCTTGGACTTATAAGTATCCATCATTACCAATGCATTGAGCAGATTGGCTGTTGCATACAGGATTCTGCCCTCTTCCGGTACCTCGTCATTATCCATCGTATTCTTAGCCTCCAGCAATTCTGCAAGGAACTCCTCTGCTGTGACAATTTTCTTTGCCTCACCTTTAGAAATACCTTCAATTCCGGCCAGAGTAGCAAATGTAAATGCATCCGCTTCCGGTGCTACTTTGGTACGCATAAGTTCCGCACCTGCCATGCCAAATGCCAGTTTATAGGTTTCCTGATTATCCATAGCATCTACAGACAACTTGGCACCACGATCATAGTTATATTCAGTGGATACCCACTTGAAATCTACAGTGCCTTCCGTGTAACCACTATTACGGTCATACTCTCCCAGACCGGTTACTGCAATCTGGGGATATACGATTTCCTTTGCATTTGCTCCGGCCATTGCCATTGCGGGATCTCCCGTCAGATCTCTGGTAACGGATTCTCTCTGATACACCTCATCAAGCAGAGGTGCGAAATTTTTTGCTAAAATAATTGTGTTAGACATTTAATTCTCCCTTCTTATTTTGTCTCCGATACAGAGGGCAATCCCATAGCGGCTCTCATTGCAGCATCATCTGCATTCGATCCACCTCCGGCCCTCACCTGTCCGATCAGATTTCCAGTTCCTACCGGATTAGGCTCCGGTGCGCCGAAGAGCATTTTGCTGTCTTCTGCTTCTGCTAAGGCTTTCAATGCTGCGGCAATGTCCTCTCGCTGGTTCTTGGATGCTTTCAGCGTTTCCACATCCAGCAAAGCGGTGATTGCCTTGGGATTCTTACCCTTGACAGCAGCAATGCTTTCCTTCACAAGATCATTAAAATCACGATCCGCAATCTTGGCATCATAGTCCCTTTGGATATTCGCCTTTTCTGTTTCCAGATCCTTGATCCTCTGATTCAGACCAGACACATCTACATCCTTAAATCCGTCTAACTTACCCTGTAAGTCTTTCATGGCGGTATCATTGGCCTTGATTGTCTCATTGGCTGCGTCCAGCTTCTTGGCCTGATTATCATAATCAGTCATGGTCTTGTAATTCTCCAGTACAGCCTTTTCAAAGTCCTTTTTCTTATCCTCCGGCACTTCCAAGCCATACTCTTTCATGATTTCAAAAATGTTCTTCATATTGTCCTCCTAAAATATTTTGTGAATCGCACTTTCTGCGATATGGGAAATTGCGGAAGCAGGGATCGAACCTGCGACCTCCGGGGCATGAACCCGGTGAGCTGCCTCTGCTCTATTCCGCCACTGTAGAGCAATAAAAAAAGAGCCGCAGATCAATTACTTGGAATTGATCACATCGGCTCTAGGCTCTACGTTGATTACTATTTCATTTTTGCATTTCTTGCAGTACGCCGGAAAATTTGAAATCTTCGTGCTCGGCAATACCTTAAGGAAATGCGGGTTGCCACATTTCGGGCACTTACACCATTTAGAACTCATATATTACCAACTTTCTGTAGGTTGGCGTGTCTCACAGTGTTATTATAAAACAAACCTATGTTTGTTTCAATAAAAATCTGTAATCTTTTTTACTCCAGCTTATCCTTCTTCCATGATAGCTTGTATTAGCGGCATATATTTTTTTTCCAACCTGATATTTATACGGGTTCTTTCTCCATCAAAAGTGTGAGTTGTCGAAGGGGAAATCTTCTTCTCCTCCTCTTCACGTTCTTTTTCCCATTGATTGGTAATCTCATCTATCCTATCCTTTTGGCTTTCTGACAATACTCTTTTGCTCATACGCTATGTATCCTCTATTTGCTAAGCTCTGCATGATTCGGTGTTGAAGTTCTCCGGTATTCCCTTCGTCCATCATATCTTCAATGGCCCATCTCCATGCCTGATTATAAGTTACCATATCTATCGGTTTAATAATTTCAACTCTATAGTCATATTTTTCATTTACCAGCCTGTATGATGCTGACTGGAAATACCTCATAAGATTAAAATCATCTTCACCAAACGACATTATTCCATTTGTTTTCGGATGGTTATGCAGTACTATGCACTCTGACAGATCCAAGTTTCCTACGCTGACTGCATCTTCTACACCCTCATTGTAATACAGCCTGCCCTCTTTATCAATGACAATCAGTTTCTCTATTTCACTGTCCCTTATCTGGTTGCCATAGTACTCTATTGCATCTTCCGCCTTAGAAATATCGATCTGTCCGATATATACCGGTTCACTGCCATCCCCTACAGCGTCAGATGCACCTAATGTCTTTGCCTTTAGGTCATTCTCAAAAGAGGTATCATGGTATTTTTTCCACGCCTGTGTCTTTTTCAAATCCGATGTGCCACATTCATACCGCAACCGTGCAGGCTTCTCATTCACTCCAGCAGACTGACAGAACTCCTTGTACTCTCTACGCTTCCTGCTGATTTTCACATTGATCTCTTGTGTATCCATTCCAAGGGCTTTGAGTGCTTCCTTTTCCCGTTTCAGTGCCCGGATATTTCTTTCCAGCGCCCGCATTTTCTGCGTAACAGCATAATAGTCATATTCCTTGCCATTGATAATAACAGGGGACGGCTCCGGACTCTCCTTCGGATAGCTGGACACTCCCTCGAACCACGGATGATGATTATGTCTGCAGTTATACCCATACAGGCCAAGCGGATCATTTTCATGCGCACCATCCACGCTGTAGCCTGTGGCTCTCCATAGATCTGTTATATAGTCCTGGCCAATGCGTTTTGCTTCCGTCCGGTAGTCCTGCCCTTCTTTCACAAAATACACATGGCCCTGCCACTGCTCATGATTGGCATGACCAATTCCCGTGTTACGGGCTCCCCAGTGCTTGGAGACGTATACCAGATTCTCGCCGGATACCATAATATTATTATCCAACACCTTACCGGCCATCTGGTGGCATCCGGTTCTAACCGCCATTCTCGTGGCAGTATCCAGCTGCATAGAGTACCCCGAAGCAAAATCAATGGACCGCAGACCGCTCTGTGCAAGATTATGTACGGTATCCTGTATCACCTTGTCCCGACTGAATGTGCCGGAGCATACTTTTATAATAGCCTTATCCAGTTCCCGCTGATACGTATTCTCCACCGCCTCATATCCGTTCATGGTCTTAAAGCCGGTAGTCTGCGTCATATTTTTAAGGGCTCCGGCCGTCTGCTCCGAAAACATTTCCACAAGTCTCGGCAAAAAAGAGTTATCCGTCAACTCCTTCGCATTCTGTTTCCACACGGACAGATCATCAATCCATGCCATATTCCCGGCACCAGCTACGATCTCATCATTTGCCTTGTATGCCTCCTTGGTAATGTTATTGATAATATCACGGATCTCCCGCTTATATTCCAGGGTGTTTTTAGCCACCGCTTTCCGGTACTCCGGGTCTGACGTCAGTAGCTTCATCGCTTCTTTGCGGATTCTCGCCGGACTATACCCCAGTTCACTCATAGAGTGCGCCTGCAGCTCCGCAGTCCTGGTATATGTCATGGTCTTCTGTATCCTGCGGGCAATATCCACGATGACCTCATGCTCCAGATATTGGAACAGCGGTACAAGGGCTTCTTCTATGATCTCCAACTGCTCCTCTGACAACATTAGTCTTCATCCTCTCCATCCAAATTATCATCAATCTGCAGCTTTTCATCTACCAATTTCTGTGCCTCCTCTTCCGTGAGACTGTATGCGTCCATCAGATACCAAACCGTGAGCTTCGGAATGTCGAAAGAGAGCGCATCATTACGTTTGCGTTCCAGTTCTGCCTCCCGATCAGTGATATAACTATCATCAAAGTCCACCAGGACTTCCTGCTCCAGGTTGAATGACTTGCCGTGGAAGGTATTTGCGAACCACATCACCGCCCGGCAGATATCCTGTATGTATCGGACGGCTTCCTGCCGCTGTCGGTTAAGTTCCTGCATCTGATCCTGACGCTCTCCCACATACTCGGTTGCTGTGGTAATCTGCCCGTTTTCGAAACTATATTTCTTTGTGCCATAGCCGAAGGACATAGATAACAGGGACAATGCCAGTTCAAACGCCTTGGTGATCTGCTCCACACGGATCTCTGGATTATACTCCTGGATCATGCCTTTTTCTTCCGGTAGTTTCTCGCCAGTAAATACGAACAACTTCTTTTGCTCCGTGGTCAGCTTCGGCTTACCATTCTCATCGAACTCACATAGCAATTCACTAATTAGAATGATCTTTTCTGACTTATCCAAATCAGAAAAAAGAACGTTATAACACAGATCCACAACTTTCAGCGCCGGGATTGCATCCCACAACTTCGGCAGCCCATAGCCTTCCATATCATCCAGGTTATTAACCTCGGCATTCCGCATCACGGCAAATGGCTTCACATCACCCAGTTTTACAACGGTTTTCTTATTTGTTATCTCAGTACCTTTATCGTCAAACACATGTGTCTCTGCAATGTAATTGCCATCCTCGCCAATGGTAAACAGTACCAGCGTGGTCTGCTTCTTTCCCTTGGACAAAGCACTCCCCGAGAAAGCAGCCTCGATCACAATATCATCTTCCACAGTCAGCGGCAGAAATGCATCCGCCTCCACATAATTCAGTTTGATCTCGCCGCCCTGCACGGAACCATCATCCATAAAGGTTGCATTGTCCAGACGGATGTAGCAGGCCGTTGTCCCGTCCGCTGAGGTCTTTTCCAACTGCTTGCGGTACTGGGTATTAAATTTACTGCCGTCAAGTACTGCTGCAACATAGTCTGCCTGTTCGCCGTCTCCGGCATTGATCTCCAGTACCTCACACAGATTTGCGTCATCGGAGCAACACCGCTTTCCAAAATTCAGCCGGCTTAGTTCGTACGGGATCCCGTTCAGCGTTTTGCGCTTATGGAAGTCCTCTATCACCCTGTTGCTGTACCAGTCATCGCATACCTGAATCTTGCTCAGTGCATTATCATTGACCGTGTATCCCCTTTTCTGTAAAAAATCCTTTACGCATCTTTCCATTTTCTTCTCCTTATCTCTTTAGGTCTATATACTCCACGAAATCCAACCACGTATAGCAAAAGCTGTCCCACCTGTCGTTGACGTTTCCTATGTTCTTGTCCTCAGGCTGGTCCGGGTGATCCTCGTCCCACCGCAGGGAAGCAATCGCCTTTCTGGTCTGTACGCAACGCTTATTGATTTTGAGCCGTCCACTGTTAAACAACATATCCACCGTCTTGGGACGCTCTGATATCTCATTTTTACGGCACCCCTTGATGTTCTGGTACGGCAGCCTCGCCTCCTTGGCCGCACTCCGCAGACTGTTGATCATGGTAGGGCTGGCGCTGTCTGGGAACACCCAGTCCACCCTGCCATACTTTTGAATGCATGTACGGTAGAACTCCACAAACTTGTCGCAGATCTTTTTACTGTCAATATCATCAGACAGCGGCAGTCCATCCTCTTCCAGTGCCTTGAAATCATGATACCTGTTCTGATAGCCGGTAAGGTTGTATGTTGTCATAGAGCCGTTACCGCCGAAGTCGATACCCATTACAATCTTGAAGAACGGAACTTTCAGTTTCCCTTTGTCGTCAAAGATATCCGCATCCTCAAACAGATACGGCGAATCATCATCGGCAAAGTATCGGAAGATGATGCCGGATGCCAGCACCCACAGCCCTGATATGAACCGATCATAAAACACACCCTTGTACATACGCTCATATCGTTCGATAATCTCCTGTGCAAGGCTCGGGTTGTCCCGCATCGTGAAATGTACCCGGATTAGATTCTTTTCAGTGATCTTGTCGATCCATTCCAGTTTTATGTAATGATCGGGACCTTCCGGGTTGCAGTTGAACCAATACTTTGACCCTTCCACGGAGCATCGGCCTGTTGCCTGGTTGACAAACGACTCCGGCATCAGGGCTACCTCATCGAAGAATACTCCGGCCAGTGTGATACCCTGGATCAAATCCTGTGAGCCTTCATCCTTGCCGCCGAACAGATAAAATGTATTTTCCTTATCTCCCTTCCGAACAACCATATAGTTCTCTGAACGATGCTCCTCAACCTGATACCCACGGGACACGAGCATACGCTTTAGCTGTCCGATCACATTACGGCGGAGTGACTGGATCGTCTTACCACACAGTGCAAGGTTCTGTCCGTCAAATGTTTCCATCGCCCACATGACGAACGACAGAGACATAACCGTGGTCTTGCCCGAACGAATAGATCCATCACAGATAATGCCATCTTTATCAGCATACGGGCTCCCGGGCATCCACCATTCCAAGACGACCTTCTGCTTATGGCTGAATGATGTGAACTTAAACAGTGCCTTACGTTTCAACCGCATCATCCTCCTTGAAGGTTGCCGCCACATCGCCATGCAGCGCATCCATAAAGCCGTCATCTTCGTACTCGGAAGTCTCGCCGCCCTCTTTCTCGGCTCTCCGCTTCTCATACTCCGCCCGGTACTTGCTCTCCGGGTGCATAAGGAAGTATTTGGTCAGCCAGTCGAACGCCTTCTGCTTGTCCGCTAGCTTTATAGATACCCCGTCCTTTCCCTGCTTTACCTCCTGAATGATCTGCGTATCCACATTATTGGAATCAGACAGTCTGACTGTGTTCACCTCTTTGGTAAGGTACTGCTTAGTGTCGGGATCCTTGACCGGACCGAACGCTCCCATGACCTGCACATTCTCACGCCCGAACGACATATAATTGCCGATGTCAGCGAACGCAATCCGCATCTGCAGTTCCACCACGTCCTCGGTGCTGGTGACGATCTGCTGGCGCTTAATTTCTTTCAGACGTTCGATTTCCGCCCGAACCACAACATTTCCCATCAATCTCGGCCCAGCTCGCAAGGCTGAATCATAGCTACACCCGTATGCCTTTTGGTAGCTCTGCGCCGCATTGAATGTCCGGCTATAATAAATACAGAACATCTGCTGTTCTGCTGTAAGATCATCATTTTGCAATGTCTCTCTCGTACCATCATCAACGACCGGCTTCTTTTCCGTTCTCTTCTTACCCGAACGCTCGCTTTTCTTGCTCGTGTCACATTCCGAACGTTCGCCATCCCATCCGTGCGTACTCTTCCACCGCCGTACCGTTCCCGGAGGTACCTCCAGTTCGGCTGCAATGTCTACCAACTTCATTCCCTGCTTATATAGTTCGTATGCTCTATCGCTTAATGGATTCTTCTTTGCTGCCACGGGTTACCTCCTTCCTGGCAAAATAAAAAGAGCCGGCACATGGATTTCTCCATGTATCGGCTCAGTGGCTCTATTATATATAATGCGTTATTCACTTGTACTAGTCATTTCGATAATAGTTCTCGCCAACTGTTCAAAAGTTTTATAGAAATCATCTCTATTCTTTTTCATTGTATCCCAAATCACACCTGTATGCTTAATTTGTTCCTGAGTTAGTAAAAATACTGGTGTATTATGTTCTTGTGATTGAGCAATAAGGCTATTAAAGTCAGCAATGTTTATCAAATTATACGGCTCAACACAGCTACTATACTTGTCTTCCGAAAATACCATATTATAACTCTGTAAAATCGGAATTAACCTATCTCTAACTAATAAATTAATATCATTTATCCATTCTGCAAATGCCCTGGCCGGGCATCCATTTCTTGGTCTATACCGCTGTTGAATAGTCCCAAGGAATATAGGTGGTGTATCTTTCATTTTATAAGTTGCGCTTTTAAAAACATCATTTTGACGCATTTTTTCATACGTTGTACACCATCTAGGAAAGATAGAGGTTAATGCTTCTACAGCCATATAACAAAAATAATCTGGTGCACATGGAACTATAAAATAATCACTCTGCATAAATATATTCGCATTTGTTGCAGATATACTTGGACTCATATCCACCAGCACATAATCTATATCATATTTTTCAGCCGTTAACCCTATTAATCTTCTAAAAGCTCCAGGTACATTTTTTAACATTGTAAGACTACCAGTCATTGTTTCTGCAATATTATATGTAGTATCAAATTCAGAAAATTGAATATGTCCTGGCAGTAAAAAAAGATTTTTATTTTCCTCAAATTTGTAACAATTTGCTGGCGTAATTGGTTCCAAGTTTCCACCGAATACCGGATCCAGTCCTGATTTTATCGTTGAAACTTCTGATTTATACAGTTCTTCTAATTTGGCTTCTTTAGACGAATTTACACAAACTCCTGTCAAATTACATTGTGGATCACTATCTACAATTAAAGTTCTCTTTCCTATTTGTGCTAACATCCATCCCAAATTGAATGCTGTTGTTGTCTTACTTACTCCACCCTTATTATTAAATAAAACTATTACCTTTTCTCTACCCATACATTTCCCCTCCATTTTTGTTCATTATATACCATTATCTGTCAACATTCAATTATTTTATACCGTAGCCACTCTCAATCTAAAAATAGTTTTCATACACTCCTGATCCTCTGCTACATAGTGCTGTCCGGCCGTGCTCCGATTTATATGTATCGAAAATCACTTCTTTTTTATAAAATTGTTTTTATGAAATTTCCGAATATTTTTGTCCTTTTTAACAACTTTATGATATAATATTGTTGCTGGAGGAACGAGCAAGGAGGTACATATGAGTTGTTCAGATTGTGAACATTGGTATCCTTATTTTTATAATAGTGGCAGAACAGGAATGTGTGCTGCTAATTATAAACATGAAGTTAATGCTAGTATGTGGACATGCAGAGATTTTGAAAGAAGAACTGGAAAAACATATTATGTCGATAGGGACGGAACACAAGTTCCGGGGACATCCTATCCGTAGGTATTAATATCATAACGTTCCTCCATCAAAATATGCCCGTATGTGATATTTTGCATACGGGCATACACAATTTTACAGCATGTTCAAGTCCAACCATTATAAGTCAACTTTTCTGGAACGGAATGTCACCACGCTTATTAAACAAATCTTTGTTACTTTTTCTCCTCATTCTTTCCATGCGTTTCCCCTGCATCATTCCATATCGAAATGCCACCGTTACTGCCTGGGGAGAATCGCAGCCCTTGATCAGAGCATCCAACACCAACCACGAAGGTTTGCTTTTAATAATATTCTTCTCGGCCCGAAATAACTCCTGTTTGATTCTCCTGTGCTTCATACAGTTCTCCATAACTCGAAGAGTCTCTTTCATGCCATCTGGGCACTTCTCCCACAACTGTTTCCTTATCTCCGAGGATCCGCCCATGTATGCTTCAGCCAACTCCCGATAAGTATCATACAATTCGTTATCCTTATTTAGGATCAATGTGTTCTTCTCATCATTAAATACTGTTAATGTACCAATACTGGCTCCTTCTTCCCACTGGCCCAAAAAGCAGCTTACCTGCTCCGCTGTCAAATCGGATAAGTTACAAGCATCAATTCCCAGTTCTGCATTAAGTGTTTCGTACATACCGTTACCTCCCTACATCTGACAGGCCACAGCCTGCCTCCGCCGTTGCACCAGTGCAACTCTTACCAATTCTTCAAGGAATCTCTTTTCATCGGGATTGCTTACCCCTTTTACATATTCAAGAAATTTCTGAAAGCCTTCCTCTGACATTTTTGCTAAGGTATTCACCATTTCAATGATTTCTATCTCTACCATTGTCTGTCCCTCCAGATGCTCACATAGTTGTCATGCTTATCTGTGCATTGCAATCCCTTATTTCTTCTGTAAGGACAAACGGTAATTCATATTCATCAATGATAGATACTGCTTGGTCACACTGGTTACGCTTTATAGCCTTATAGGTACTGACTCCGAACTGGCGTTTCAATTCTCTATGTATGTCCTGATACACCTTGCTACGCATGGATGTATCTCTATACGCATTGCTCTGTTTCCCGCCCAGTGCATCCACTCCGCGCTTATGCACCGCCGTAGTGATCCGGTCACACTCCACTGCCAGTAATGGCATGTCCAACTTGAAATCATCAAGTTCCTGCCGGACACTCTCAATTTCTTCCCTAAGTTCCGTATGCCCCTGCGCTAAAAGAGCAATTTTGCCATCAGTTGTCTGTGGAATTTGATTTTGCCCATATGTACCTGTCTTACGAATAGACGGAAGGACTTCGGAAGTTACCCACTTGCGAAACTTCTTTGCTGCCGGTTTATCACTACGGAGGACAACTGCATATAAGCCGGACTCGGTAACAAAGTTTGTCTCCCCTGCACGCCCTAGATTTAATCTAGTGCGTTCATCTTCATCAAGCCTTTTAGCAACATCTGTAACATTTTTAATCCCCAATGCTTTGCAAATATCACCAAGGCAAAACATCGGTTCACCATTTACTATGACTGTTCGAATTTCTCCAAACTCGTTATTTTTAAATACTTCAATCTGATTCATAATTCCAAATTCTCCTTGATTTTTAGGCTAGAATCTCTTATTATGAACATAGAGATTCCGTTTACGGGTTTCTTGTTTTTGAGCAAGCACATCGGTCGCCAAACTTACTGTGTTTGCTCTTTTTTTCTGCTTTCCAAATCTTTCTTCACACATCCACTAATGTAATCCTTTAATGTGATTCCGTTGGTAAAGCAAAAAATTTTCAGTTGTTTGTGGAACTCTTCATCAAGTTCAATTATTACTCTCTTCATTTCTATCACCTCCTATCAGAAATTTTATTTCAGAAACATTATTCTGTCAATAGATATTTTTTCTGTTTAGAAATTTTATTTGTAATTATATGTTTTTATGCTATAATTAAATTGAAAGTGAGGTGCATGTAATGAATTCTATCTTTTCAGAGCATATCAGAGAGCTGCGCAATAATATGAAAATGAATCAAGCTGATTTCTCCAAACTTATAGGTACCAATCAGTCCACTCTATCTGCATATGAAAATGGTGATCGTTTTCCACCTTATGAAACACTAATGGCAATCGCACAACAATGTAATGTATCACTTGATTGGTTATGTGGTCTTAGTGATATTGTAACCACCAATGGTCGTTTAGAAAAATATAGTGATGTAATAAGGTTATTATTCAAAATAGAATCTGCCGGAATAATTGGATTCTCTTTAAGATCCTACATTGATGGCTATGGTTCTAAAAGTTCTGAAGTATCTTTCACGGATAGCAATTTGTATGATTTCGTAAATGATTGGCAAAAAATGCGTGAAGTACACACCAACTCTATTATCGATGATGAAATGTATGATTTATGGATTGAAAAAACTTTAAAAAAATATGATAAACCTATTAATCATAATGACTGGATGAACATTCCTGATGGCATAGATGATGTACTTCCTTTCGATTAGTATCTATAACAGAGCCCCTACTGAATAAGTAAGGGCTTCATCTATTCCCTACTCTTTTCTGCATCTGCCATTTCCTCTCCTTATTCACTTAATCTTTTTACTCTTCGGATACCCACACTATAGACTTTGTAAGCACCTCTGTAAAGCCAATCTTTTGGACACAATTCTCTTATTTTTCCCCAATTGTGCATATTGCCAGTATGAGAGATCTGCTAATGTTCCTTATCTTTGCATTGCTTATCTTTTCCACATGTTTTTCCACATGTTTTAATCAAAACTGTTGGCTTGTTCCCTGTGTCTATTGTATAATAATTATTTCCAAAGAATTGTCTGACATCTTAATTTTATTCATTTTGCCGTTTTGTGCTTTTCACTATAGACTCTGGTAAGAGTCATCGGCTCTCTCCTTGATTTTTTTATTTGACTGTAGTACTATTTAGTAAATAATTTGTTTAGGTGTCTCCTTGGTCATCGGTTCAAATCCGATCTCTGCTGTGTGTTAACAGGAACGTCACTGTCAATTCTGCTTTATGTCGCTTATGAATTCTATAGCGACAAGAAAGGTCTGGTGCCTATGTTAATCAGTTCAATACTTAATTTTTTAGCTAATCTTGGAACAAGCAGCGTAGCTCAGCAGGTAGAGCAAGGAGCTTCCTAAGCAAATTATTTTTGTTTTATAAAAGTGATTTCATCTACATACTCTTCATCTTCTTCACAGGCTGTCTCCAATTCTGCATCCATATCCTTTTTCTTTCTCCGACTTGGATACAAGAATAAAGCTTACCGATGCCTCATCCAGGATTGTGTTCAGATATCCTTTTAATTCTTTGTTTGTCTTTTTTCAAAAGGAACCTACTATAATGTTACCCCGGTCGGGGGTCCAGCTCCTTTCCAAAGCGTTTTTTAATTTTTTATACCATAATAATATTGAGAAACACTTTTACTCATCGAGAGGAGATGATTTTATGAGTAAGTATTTCCAAAAACATTTTGCTGATATACTGTTGTCAGCACTATACATCGCACTTTGCGCAACAGCGCAAATACTGCCAGATGAGACAGCCTTTGTATTTTGTTCAGAGCAATACGACAAGTACGTTAACTTATGGTTGTACATCTATGTTTGGACGGATCAATTCCGGCCCGTGTGGCCGTGGCAGCGTTAAGCTGCCATGTGCCTACATCATTCCAAACAAGCTAAGTTGTACAGGCTTTTCCTGTTCTTCTTTTATTTTCTGCTGCCTGATCTGCTCCAATTCTTCCAGGCGCTCTGGTGTCAGCCACTTATCTGCATGGACACGATCCACACTATGTTCCGCAAGGCTTTCGTATCCCACTTCGACGATTTTCTTCTCCAGTCGTTCGATATTCTTCTGCTTTGCAAGCTTTCTTTTCTCTTTTTTTGCTTCTTTCTTCTGCTTCTCACTGTCGGAAGCATGGGATATCTCTATCCCGTCTCTTATGTCCTGCAAATCCTGCATCAGATCACGACTCGGCTTGGATTCTGCCCGTATGTTCAAAATTTCAACTCTGAAACTCTTGTCAAGAAGGCATTCTACCGAATGATTGATCTTATAATCGCTGAGTATCTTATCACTCTGTACTTTTATAAATGCTTCGCAGATATCCATACTGCATGGATTTTTAAAAACTCTCATTCCTTTTTCGATATGTGTCCATCTTTCACCTTCAAACAATGAATGCTGCGCTTCCGTCTGTTTCCTCACTCCGCTGGTCTTCAGATCATAATATACATTTCCACGCTTCTCATTCAGTTTCCGGCCTAAGACAGGACAGTAACCGTTCTGCGCAAAACACATGCTTGCGCATTTAGCCGGCTCATAATGCATATTCCATTCTCGCGTACGCTCATTGTAGTACATATGATTCTGACATATCCTGCCATTATGAGCATCTGCATACTCCTGATATTTTCTTCTCTTTTCGTCTTGTCTGTCTTTTTCTGCCTTTTCAAAGCTGTGATCATAATCGTATGGTTCATCCGTTTTATGGCAGGCACACCAGCATTGGATACAAGTTCCACCGCCAAAAATCCCGTGCAGTCTATTGTCATTAAGTGGACACTCCGCCTTATCGTAAGGGCATCTTACAACCGGATTATCGTTTTCGTGACACCACTCTTCTCCCATATAACCCATATTAGTCAATACATTGGAGCCTTTTACATACATCACGCAACCTGTTTTGTACAGGAAATTGTCACTATAGACCCGATTATACTCAAAACCACCATATACATTGTCCAGAGGATTGGTGCTTGCCGTATGGTATCCGCCTGCTATATGCACCTTGTCCTTTGGATAATTATCCGCAGTGTATCCCTCTGCCAGCAGTCTTTGCGTCAGCAAGTTATACTTCACACACGATCACCTCATATTCCTTGGCACGGCCGCATCCCAAAGAAATCTTCCATCCTGTCACGCAGGGCATTTACGTCCATGTCATACTCCTTTGCGATACATTTCTCGCAAACCGGAATCTTATATGCCAGTGTTTTGGATAACCTGGCATCCCAACTATTCAGCTGTTCTCCGCAGATATTGCAATACTTATCAAGCCATTTAACCTTTTCTGCCATCTGCCTGCTCCTTGTACATCTTCCCCGCCATCTGCACCAGATAGTGCTGTAAGGCTTCTTCAACGCTGATTCTGTGCTTGGTGCAATATCGGTCAACATAGCGCTTAAAGTCCTCGTTCTGCTCGTACAGGGCGGTGTAATCAATGTTCTGCATCTGCTCCACCTGCCTTTACGATCTCCATCACAACATCTTTGCGAAGCGTGCTAACAGTAGTTTCAAATCCAATATCGACATTTATTGTTTTCAGATTTTCTAACTGCTGCACAACCTTGTTCGGGTCGTAGGCGGTCGGCTGTTTATCAATAACAGAAGCAATGCGTAAAAAATCTAAGCAATCCATGTCTTCGTTCTTTGAAATTGCTTTTTCTAAATCCGCTTTTAATTTATCCGCATCAATCAATCTTCCCATCGTTTGCCCTCCTGTTCCAATCATCAAAAGATTTTGAGACACTTTCCAACATTGGCTTACTGATCATACAATTTCTGCCATTGTAACTGCATTCATAGCCTGTTAAATATCCACATCCGATGCAGATTGCTTTTGCAGCTATTCTTTTTGCTTCATCAACTGATAATCCCTTTTTCTGTTTCTCCACAGCTTCACGGAATTCCTCCACCGTGCCGATTGCTGCATATTCTGCACATTCATCAAAAACCTTCCCTATAGTTCCGCATTTTTTTGTTAGGTCAGATAATTTCTTAGTTTCTGCAAAAAGTTCCACACTTCCAATCTGGCGGTACTGTTGCACCTCTTCCAGCGCCTTGATTGCCATATCTACGGATTCCTGCAACATATAGTAGCCACTTGTCGGCTTGTTCTTTTTCAAACAATCTATTGCATCTGCATACGATTTAATCAATTTCTCATTCTCTGTCATGGCTACCCTCTCTTTCTTTGATTCCAAGCACAACGTATCCGTTCTTTATGCCCCATCCATTCATCACAAAAGTAATGAGATATAATTTATCATTGATGAAGTGCCGATTCGGTGTGCCGTTTTCATCTATTGCCTGAAACTTGATGTAATCTCCTTTCTGATATCCACGGTCGTTCTCCCTAATTTCAAAAGTTTTGTCTCCCATTAATACTGCTTCTGCAAAATCATTTAAGATTTTAAGGTTGTGTACTCGCATTCCTGCACCTCCAACAGCTCCGGGTTGTCAAACACGTTGCCAACAACCTCTACCTCAACACTGCTCATTTCATCAAAATTCATTATCGAACAACCATATTGCTGATACTCAAAACATGCCTTGTCATTTTCATAAGCAACGACATAACGCTCTGTTGTGCAATCTCGATATTCAACAATATCATTCTCCCAAATAAGCTTGCCGTTCTTGTCCTTAAGTCCTGTACACTGGCAGATAGTGTTCGGGTCTATCTCGTAGAAATTTATACCAGTAACATTCCAATCATCACAAGCAGTTCCATTGTATTTTTCAATAACAATTCCGCCAATAAATACTCTTCCATTTTCAAATCCATCATCAAACAAGTAACCATGTGCCCATTCCCCATTATCAGTTCGTTTTGCTTTGAATAAATATCTATCCTGCATCCTCATTCCTCCTACAACTTCAACTCGGAAACTCTCTTAAAGGCTTTTTCAACCTCGTCAACATACTCTCGCATAGAAAGGTGATGATTGCCATTTGTAATGCATCCTCACAGCAATGATCCACTCCAGTTTGTCCATACAATGGACATTCTTCGCAAACCTCTGAGTACCGTTCACTCTGAGCCTTGAAGCAATAAATAGCTTCCTCTCTCTCCATCCTTGCTCCTTTCCACAATCCTCGGTCTCTCCGCTATCACCGGGTAAATGCAGTCATACGGCTTTGTTTGGCCGATGCTGATTGCTCGCACACTGGGATGTTTCTGCATATCATACAGTTCATCCTCATCATAAAATCTTTCACTCATGCACCGATGCCCTCTCTTCTCCATATCTTCCGATTGTCAGCAGTGTAACCGATAAATCGGCATATTCCTTTTCCAGCGCCTTTAATTGCCCATCTATCTCATCCATACGGTTTACGACATACTCTTCAAAGGATGCTAGGTTATCCACCGCCTTGACCGTTTCCGGCTGTTCCTTTGCTTGTGCCGGAGTTGGATGCTTAGGGACTATGCTGTCACTGACAATCTCTAAAATTTTAGATTTCGGACATGCATTGAGATCTGCAAGGATCTGTATCTGCGATGCTTTATGCTTGGCTTGCTTATATCTCCGTATGATTTCTTCATTTGACATTTCCATCAGATCACCTTCTCTATCTGTTCCAAATTTTCGATGTTAAGACTGGATCCATCCCAAAACTCCATGTATGCTCCATCAGCATTTACCGTGTAACCGTAGATTTCATGGATTGTATCCGGGTAATCATCTTCAAGCTGTACTCTGGATCCAATTGGAAGTTTATGTATCATGGCTACTGCCACACTAATTTTCCCCATTTGCTTTTTCCTTTCAGTTTGCCAGCAGGTCTTTTTCATACTCTGCCATATCTCCATAATCAGCTCTCATCATACCTTTGTTGGCATCATACCTTTTCTGTGCTGGTGCCCCTTTACTTTGGCTACTGGATTTTTCCCAGGTCCTTACCGCTGCTTGCCAATCCTTCATGTGGTTTTTTCCAACCATCCAACCCTTGGATTCGTAAAAATCGCAAAAGGCCTGCGGGTCTACCTTGTTCCCTCGCTCTTGACAGTAGGCTCTCACCTCATCAACAGTAGGCGGAACGAATTTTTTCTTAGATACGTTAGTATCTTCTTTTTTTAACTTCTTTCCTTCTTCCTTTTCTTCTATTGTTGTCGTTAGAATGTCATTAGAATGTCGATTGCCTGTCGTTTGGCTGTCATTTTGTATGTCACTCGACTGATACTCACAGTAGTTTTTTACCGTAAATACGGTATATTTCGGATATGTTCTGCATGTCACTTCGCCTGTCAATTTTAGATGCGAAATTGCGGTTCTTACCTCCCGGATCGTCATGGATGTCTCATCTGCCAACTTTGGAAGTGATGAAACGAAGGATCCGCGGGGAATCACCTTGCCTTCAAATCTTCCATCTTTCCAATTTGCCCTGAGAAGCATATGGATAAATAACCGGCAAGTATTTATATTTCCGTACCACTCCCATTCCATGATCTTCCGGTTCAGTTTTATGTACTCCACGCAGACCACCTACCCTATTCCGAAATCTTTCAACGACATCTGACCGGTATTATCTGCTTTCGGTGCCAGGCACCGCCGTATAGCTTTACAACGCTTGCTACAGCTACTGGTCCTTGCCTGCTCCCTGAACAGATATGCCTTGACTTTCTGCCTGTCCGCCAGACTGCCGTCCGGCCGGAAGTATCCATTATCTATATTGATGATAAGTGTATCCCGCTGCAGCAGAGCCTCTTCCAGCTCCTTGCGGATCTTGCGGTCACTCAATCTTGTATCTGTCACCAGTTTTTCCCGAGATATCCGGTTGGCATATCCAAAAGGTATGTAATTCTCAATCAGTATATAGACCACCTCCCGGGCGGATCCCCGTCCGCCCTGACACTAATAATGGCTGTTTGTGAGACACCACCACATGAACGGTTTCTTTCGCCCCGCAGGGCAGGTGTTGCAACCTCATAAGTAAGACCTTCCAAACTCTTTTATAAACTTCTCACGGGTCCCGTAATGTTCCTCGTAGTACCGCTGACATTCCTGTTTCAATCGCAGATCAAGTCCCTGATTCGGTTTCATATGGACACTGTCCGATCCGTAGATATGCAAAGTAGGATGCAACGGCACCAGGAATCCTCTTTCCTCGCTGGCGGCCTTACGGCTACCGTTAAATACGTGATGGATATGCACCACATTCAGATGTGTGATATAACAATGGTGCATATCATCCGTAAGCACGCTCCAACATTTCTTCATGGTTTCCACGCTTTCATCATGCTTTCTAATTCATCTGGAGGAAGCGTCTCAATTCCCAGTTCTTTGGCTTCTGCCACGATTCCGTCAATAAAATGACTCATTTCCTTTGTGTCATACTCACTGGACCCCTTAATCATTGCATAAGCATTAAACGTGCCGTTGCTCCTGATTGGCATCCAATGGCCGGTTATCCGGCTCATATCTACACAAGCCTTTACCGTAACAGTGATGGGCACACCGTCCGCCTCTTCCAGTACACCATAATCTTTCAGCATCTTTTCATAGATTTCTTCCTTGGTCGTAGGAAACTCTTGTGCATCCGCAATCTTGCTCATGAGCACCCAGGCATACGCATTTGCATCCAGTGACCTCTTCTTGCGCCACTTTTTTGCGGTAATCACAAGCTTGTCCAAATCTTTAATGCTGTCATACTGGCGGGACACTTCGTCGATAGAGTCAGCCTGGAATGCAATATTATATTTTCCCGTAGCAAAATCCATTGTGATTCCAGCCACTTTCCCGGTAAATTCCATCAGCCAGCCTCCTTAGTTGGCATATTCTTAGCCTTCTGCAGGAAGTCTTTAATCTGCAGATCTGACAGTTTATACACATTCTCAACTTTATAGGTCTTGCAAATAGATACGGCCGAATATCCTATCCTTTTCAGCTCAGCCTCTACCAGTGCCAACCTTTTCTTGTCCGCCTCCGTCTTACCATCCGGCTGTTGCGTAGGATCTGTATATTTGGTCTTATCAGCATCCCAGTACACATCCGCTCCGATACCAAGCTGCTTGCAGGCCACTGAAATAGCATCTGTGGTAGCCATCTTGTAACACTCATCCGACACATACTCACCTGATTTCTGAATCTCAACAAACATGGCTCCACCAGCCCCGGGAATAGGCTTTGACCACTCCCCAGCAACTTTTATGTACAGATTGATATTTACAAAGGCTGCGACCTCATTCCCGGAAGGTTCTAACCACTGCTTTGTAACTTCGTAGTACCATCCGATTCCGCAAGGACCAAACTGATCTGTAAGAGTCTTGATTCTCCACATCGGATTGATTTCCGTCTTACCCTTCAGCCTGCCACCAGTGATCGACCGCTTAGCTTCGGTCGGAACAACCCTCACTGCATTGTATATTTTTAAATTTTCATCCATCAGATCAACTCCCAATCAATTCCAACGCTGGTCAAATAGGTTTCCAGTTTTTCCTTGGCATCTGCAGTAAGTGCCAGTCTGTACTCGTACAGATTACTTTCTCCCTCCAAATCAGCCGGGATCATGCTGTCAATGACTTCCTGTGCAGTTTCTTCGATTGCCTGCTGGACAGCTGCCTGTTTTTCCGCTTCCGCAGCAGCAATAGCTTCCTGTTTCTCTCTCTCCGCTTTTTCCAGTGCTTCGCGTTCTCTCTGCTCTGCTTCCAGCTTCATCCGTTCCTCGCGGCGGATACGTTCTTCCTCTTCACGACGGATTCTCTCCTGCTCCCTTACACGGATTTCATTCTGCTGCTGTTGATACTGATTGATATAGAGAATCGCCTTTGTCAGATCAAATGATTCCAGGAACATGGATATGGCTCTGTCCTCGACATCGGAATGCATCTGGCGGATAGCTTCCAATCCCTGCTTCACAGTTTCTTTGCGCTCCATCATCTCTCTGCGGATCTGTGTGGGATTCACGGTTGAATTCTCCCACTTGCTGTTATAGATTTTCTGCAAAGGAAGTTCTTCCTGCATATCTCCTAGGCATTCCTTATACAGTTCATTGATCTGCAACCGCTTTTCCTCAATGCGGCGCTGCTCAAAAGCAGAGACCTGATCATTGATGAAATTGATAGGCTGATCATACATATCCACCAGCTCTTTTGCTTTATCTGCGAATTCCTGCAAAGGCTTCATGTATTCGTCACGGACTTCCTTTACCTTGTCAGCAAATGCTTTCTTCTCCTTTCGGAGTGCTGCTACGGTAGCCTTCGCATCCTTTTTGCTGTCTTCGGTAAATACCACATTACGGTACTCATCCAGTCTTGCACTCAGGTAAGCCTTGGCGCCCTCAAAATCACAGGTGATCTTTCCTGTCTGCTGCTGTACCTGTACTTCGTAATTCTCCATTGTTTCTTTCCTCCTGTTCATACGCTTCGCGCTGTCTCTTATATAAGTCTTTTCTGTGGATACCAAACTCCACAGCTTCCTGTTCCATCACATTATCCATATTTCATCACCATCTGCCCGTCAGCCTGCTCCGCATACTTTACTTTGAGCAGTTGATTGAGTTCCTTCCTCTTCTGCAAGCTCCGTGCTTCCATCCTCCGGATATCCTCCTGTCGGCAGTCATAACAGACACCGTTCTCCAGCTCCCCGGCATCGCACATGCCACCGCAGGCATAACACCTATACCGGTACATTTTCTACCTCCTGGTACTTTAACGTCCGCGCCTTATTGTCATTCTGCAGCAAGCAATAGGCTCTCCGCAGTGTTTCCTTGGTACTCAGTTCCGACAAAATATCATCTTCGGTAAAATCACCGAGAATAATGTGGTGTATTACATTTGCCACACAGCATTCCAACTTCTCCAGTTCTTCCAACCGATCATTATCATTGCTCATTTGACATTTTCCTTTCCGTGCCGTATAATAAGGCACATAAATAGCATTGACAGTGTTGTTTTTAGGATTCCTTGCTTTGGTCGGTGGGGAATCCTATTTTATTTGTCCATCTTCTTTCATAGACAGATATGCACAAGCACATCCAACTCCGGCACATGTCAGTGCGGATATGTACATTCCTGCTTCAAAGAATCCTGCCGGCAGAATAAACACTGCGATGAATGCCACTACTCCGAGCAGATTCGGCAGGTTAAATACCTTTCTCACGTTCTCCCTCCTTCCTAAGAATGAATGCTTGTCCGCACCCTCTACGTGATGCCCAGTTACCACACTGGACACCACTCGCTGATAATATTGGGGGGCTTGTGGTGCTGTCTGATACACCACGTACAGGGCACGGATAATTATTGCTATAGTTTCATCTGTATCAGCTTTGCCAGCATTTCCTCAGGCAGATCCCCTCCTGCCAGCTCTCCGACCGGTGCGTTCAAAATCTCTGCCAGATCCCACAGGTCTCTCAACTGCATTGATCCCGGATCCTTTATGCGGTTCTGTATGGTTCGTGTCTGTACATTCTGTTTGACCGCAATCTTATCGTCCGTGATCCGCCGCAGTGACATGTACCGCCTGATGCCTGCCTGCGCCCTAGCTTCATATTTCATTCTCACAGATTCTGTTTTCAAGAAATTGGATTTCGGCATTCTTCTCACTTCCTTTCCAGTTCAAATATTGCCCACCGAATCGCCGCCTTGGTATCCTCATCCACGTCGTTGCGCTCTAAAAGAGCATATAATCTGGCAATCTTCAAGGAGTTGAATCCTGCTCTGATCAGGATTCTCGTTATGCAAAAATGATAATTAATGCCGTTCACTATTCGACCCACGCTTCCGTCCAGTTGATGGCTGAAGTGTTGTTACAAACTGGTATTCTCCAACCTGCTGATGAGCCTGCGCTGCGAAAGCAGCTTTTAAAGCTTCTACAGGACTAGGATTTTGCATTAAAGCTCTTGCGGACACCAGCTCTGCAAGAGCCTTTGTCTTTTCGGTAATCTCATTCTCCATGTCGTTACCTTCATCGATGCGTTTTTTAATGTGTTCTGCCAATGCGTCGATCAGTTCATCTACCTTCCCCATTCTCTATCCCTCCTTTCCTACTGTCTGATATTGTTGTAAAACTCTTTCCCTCTGTGATATAATTTCCATATCATTACTGCACAGGAGAAAATTTATGTTAGATACTATTACTTTTATCCTCGCTTTGATTGGTTCCATCGGTACCGCATATACCGTAATCATGACTTTTTATTGGCATCGGATCAGCATAGATGTTTCGATTACTGATCATGCAATTGCCAAGGATACTGTAGTTTTATATATGGTATTTACTAACAATTCCAGGCTACCTATTTCCATCACTGACGTAAAAATCTGGAATAGATGTATTCCTTATAGTTGTGTAAAAGAACCAACTACAGTGCGAGTTGATACGCGAACAACAGGTAAAACTATCGTGTATCGTGAGGCCATAAAATCTCTCCCTTTTCCAGTAACATTACCCTGTCTGTCAGGCACATCTGGCTTCCTTTACTTTCAGATACCTCAAGAAAATTTTGAATGTGCTTCCAACTCTCTGACTGTTGAATTAAACACCAATCGTCACTGGACACTTCGAAAGACACTGTCACTTTCGGAGAATTGATGTACTGCTGCGTGGTTACATCCACGTCCTATTCCTCCTTCCTTGTTGTTTTGTGAATTTAATTCACTTATTAGGGTAAAAAAATATCATCCCTTTCTTTTCTGGTAAGATGAAGAACATTAGTCAATGCTACAATTTCTGAAGCATAGAAATTACCAGATTTCATCCGATTATACAGTGTTTCCCGCAAAATACCGGATTTATCAGCTATCGCAGACACTGTCATCCCAGAATCGCTTATTTTCTTTCTAAGTAGTTCCACATTTGCCACTATTTTTCCATCTCCTTTCCGTGAACTAAATTCACTATATCACTGGTGTGAATTTATGTCAACAGTTTTTAATAATTTTGTTGAATTATTTTACACAAAGTGTTATTATATGTTTACAACCACTTCAGGAAGGGGTGCAGCCAATGCTTGCTCTATATAAGAACATTAAGAAACGTCGTTTAGAGTTAAAAATGTCGCAGGATCAGTTAGCGGCAATGACTGGATATAAAGACAGATCTTCAATTACCAAAATAGAAAAAGGTGAGGTTGATCTGGCTGAATCCAAAATACGTGAATTTGCAAAGGCATTAAAAATATCTCCGCAAGAACTTATGGGATGGGATGAGGTTGATCCCAATACGATTGCTGCTCACTTTGATGGTTCCGAATTTACAGAAGATGAGCTTGACGAGATCCGCCAATTTGCAGAATTTGTCAAGAACAAAAGGAAATAAAGTCCTTTTAATAGGACTTATGGTTTGCTATTGTGAAGAAGGGTGATATATTTGACTACTTATGAAAGACTTGCCTCCTCGCAAGATGCGGAAGGCGTTACTATTTACGATCGCAAATTTCGCAGTCCTAGAATAAAAGGGTTATACTGTGACGGAAATATTGCTGTCAGTGATACTTTAGAAACCGATGCTGAAAAAGCCTGTGTTCTGTCAGAAGAGCTTGGGCACTACCATACAACAGAAGGTATTATTATAGATCAATCATCTGCTGCCAACAGAAAGCAAGAGCTCCGGGCACGTCTCTGGGGATATAATAAACTGATTGGATTGCACGGAATCATTTCCTGTTACAAAGCCGGGTGCCAAACGGCATATGATATGGCGGAGCATCTTGGAGTAACTGAGGAGTTCCTATTGGAGGCCCTTCAATGCTATCGCAACAAATATGGAGTATGTTTAAAATTTGATAATTATGTTATCTACTTTGAGCCAGGATTGTCTGTGCTTGAGTTGATATAAAATCACATTATATTTACAAAAAGGAGAATTCTTATGAACACCGAGAAAAAACAAAATGGATTAGGTATTGCCGGAATGATACTGGGCATTGTTGCTGTTGTCACATCATGCTTTGTATTAGGCGGTTTGTTCGGAACCATTGGCCTGATCTTATCTATCATTGCTCTGACAAACAAAAATAAGAAGAAAGGAATGGCTATTGCCGGAATCATTCTGAATATTATCGGCATTGCTATTGCTATGGCAGTTTTAATTTCTTCGGTTATCAATAACCAAAGTGTAACACCCTCTTCTATTTCCAACGAAGCTTCCGTATCAACCTCTACCGACGAAGAAAGCACCTTTGACATAACCGAGGGATATGCCACTATGGATAAGTTCAATCAGATTGAAATTGGCATGACCTATGACGATGTTGTAGATATCGTTGGATCTGAAGGTACCTTGATGTCTGAGGCTGGTACTGGTGAATACAAAGTGAGCATTTACTACTGGTATTCTGTGACTCATATTGCAAATATGAATGTAAGCTTTGAAAATGGCGTTGTCACCGGTAAGGCGCAGGTCGGCTTAGAATAACATTATGTACCTTCAAAAAAAACGTCATACAGCGAACTGACGTTTGGAAAAGAGGATACAAATGACAAATGAGGAATTCCGACAATTATGCCTATTAAAAAAGCACTTTCTTGACAAGAATATATCTCTTCCTATGACTGGTGAAAAATGTGCTTCTATTCCCGTTTATTCAAATACAACAAAAGATATTTTTTCATTAGCTTTAGATAGAAAGGGAATTACTCTAACAAAGAAAAAGTTACAAGAGCTTCACAAAAATGATAACACAGTAATGATACGTGTAGAAATAGATTGTGTACCTCATATGTTTAAAGATGGACATTTTTCCTCTAGAAACCATATCCATATATTTGATGAAAATGAAGAAAATGGATTACAAACATATGATTTAACTGGAGAATATGGTAATCTATTTTTAGATATAAATGATTTTTCTAGTGTTTTTTTTGATTTTTGTAAAATGTGTAACATAGAAACAACTGGCATAAATGTACAAGGTGTGATATAAAATGAAAAATAATTTCAAAGACGGCTATTTTAAGTGGCTCTATGATAACACAGTACAATTTAAAATAAGTGATAATATAACCAGACTCACTCTTCCATATTTAGACAGAAATAATACTTGTTCTGAAGTATTTATTAAATCTACAGAGGACGGATACATTATTACTGATGATGGGGAAACTTTAGATGAATTGTATTTATCTAATTTCAATCCATTCTCCAGTCCCAAAAGGGCTGCATTATTTAATCGTATTCTTACAGAAAATGGAGTTAAAAAGGTTAATGATGAATTGGTAGTATCATGTTCACATGAAGATATTTACCAAAAAATACACTTATTAACTCAGTGTATGATAAAAATAAGTGATTTATTTTTTACAGCAAAAAGTACAGTTCAATCATTATTTTTGGAAGATGTTCAATCATTTTTAGACGATAGTGAAATCAGATATTCTCCATCGATTTCATTTCAAGGAATAAGCGGTCTAACAACAAACTATGATTTTGTTATACCTAAGTACAAAGATACTCCCGAACGGATCATTAAGGTGGTAAATAATATAGACCAATCGCAGGCTAATAGTATTCTATTTTTATGGAATGACACAAGCCAAGCAAGATCCGAATATTCTTCTCAATTGTATGTATTTATACAAGACACTAACAAAAAAGTTCCGGCTTCTGTTATTACATCAATGAACAATTATAATGTTGTACCTGTTAAATGGTCAAAAAGAAATGATTATGTTGCAGCATTGAAAAAATAAAAAATCAGCCCCAGTGTTGGCGCACCGGAGCTGATGATGATAATAGTCCCGAAGGATACTACTATACACACAAAATAATAGTATCATCCCGGGGCTAAAAAATCAAGTCACCGGGCATTTTTATGCCCATTTTTAGGAGGATGATACTATGGCAACTGCAAAAAAATTACCTTCCGGATCCTGGCGATGCCTGATCTATACCGGAAACGATAAAAATGGGAAGCGGCAATATAAATCTTTTACTGCAGCAACGAAACGTGAGGCGGAATATCTGGCCACACAATATATGGTATCTCTGGAGGAGCACAAAAAGCAGAAGAAAAGTGATGCTCTGTTTTCTGATGCCCTAAGCCAATATATAGCCTCAAAAACACCCGTTCTGTCTCCGTCTACCATCCGTGGGTACCGTAATATTGAAACAATACTTAATAGGGAATTCTCTTTCTTTTGCCATACAAAGATTTCTGATTTAAGTTCGGATGATGTGCAGGACGTAATTAATGTTCTGGTCAAATCCAGATCTCCTAAAACCGTGCGTAATTATCACGGCCTGATCTCTGCTGTACTTGGGGATTATATCAATCTGGATACTTCCATGCCACAGAGCATAGAACCGGATCTGTATATCCCTACCGATAAAGATATCAAAGCTCTTGTATCATCTGTCCGGGATACTGAGTTGGAAATTCCTGTTCTCCTTGCAGCCTTCTGCCTGATGCGGCGCGGGGAGATCTGCGGTCTGTCCCTGCGTGATATTGACGGCACTACAATCCATATCCACCATTCCCTTGTCCTTGGCGAGGATAAGGAGTGGCACCTGAAAGCCCCCAAGACAGAATCCTCCGACAGGTACATCACCGCACCTCAATTTGTCGTGGACCGCATTGCGGAAGTCGGACACATTACCTCACTGAATCCACATTCCATCACTATTATGTTTCAGAGGGTACTGGATCGGAATAATATACCTCACTTCCGTTTTCATGATCTCCGCCACTACTCCGCTTCTATCCGGCACGCACTCGGTATCCCAGATGCCTACATCATGGCGGATGGTGGATGGAGTTCTGATAAAGTGCTGAAAAAGGTCTACAGACATGCTATGAGTGACCGGAGAAAAGAAATGGCAGATAAGGCCAACCAACATTTTGACTCTATGTTTTAGATACTATTTCGTGTTGCATTTCGTGTTGCATCATGTTGCATTTTGAATGTTTTATGTCCGTTTTACGATATTATTTCAACATTTCCAATGTTTCAGAAACGTAGTATTTATCAGTGTTTCACGCATTTATCACTAATTTATGTATTTTCTTTTATGGGGTTCGAATCCCCCTCTCGCTATTAGGTTAAAAGGGTCGGAAATGCTGATAAATACAGCGTTTCCGATTTTTTTGATTTCTCAAAGTATCAAATAATATGTTTACTTTTGTTTACTTCTGGATTTCTGACGGTGATAATGGTTAAACCAGAGTTTAAAATGCGCCGGTTTTCTCCTCTTAAAACCAGGGTTAAGAAGCCTAAAACAAAAGGTACGAAAGCTGACTCCGTGGAAAAAGTTACGGTTGCCGAACTTCTTCCCTCTTTGGAAAATACGGTTTTAAATAAAAATTAAACTTTAGCATCACCGCTTTCAGCATTCTGATAGACAAAGGAATTAGTGGTCATGGTGATTTCATCTAATATAGCCAGATTTCCGCTTTTCTTTATGCACATTGTTATTTAATAATTTGGACTTGCACACCGCCAAACCCGTTACTGTTCCAAAACAAACTGCTCTGTCTCAGGGTTCCACTTTAATACTGCTACGATTTCTTCAGAACTTATCAATTTATCCTCAGATGCCACAATAATCAAATCATCTACTATATCCATATAATAAAAAGATTCATCTCCAATGATCTTTAGCGCATCTATCGGAATTTCTACCCATTGACTGCCTTCGACAGCTAAAAGCTGAATTTCCTGTGTTGATATTCCTTGATATGTTGTGGTTTTTGATACCAATATTCTGCTTTGTCCGTCACTCGCTTGAATACAGTTTATAACTACTTTATCAGCCGCAAACTCCTTATATGCTACCATTTCTAATGAATCAGCATCTAAAAGGATACCCACCGTTTTATCCAATCCTGCAACATGAGGGGTATTCAAAATCTTGCATAACACGAATATTTCACTGGCATTATCTTGCGAGAAAGAACCAAAATCAATCCGAACTATAACAATATCTAATGCACTGATGTTACCTTCTTCGTAATTCTCTGCTACCTTTTCTATAATCCTGTTATTAAGCTCTGAGACCATATCAGCACTATCCCTGGATTTCGATATTCCACACGCATTGATGCACATCAGCATAAACAACACAAGAACAGAGACCGGCAAAACCTTATTTTTCATCTTACCCATACTCGTCTTAATCTCTTTCTGGCACATTTTCTATTTTAATGTGCAGGATATGATCCTGCAATCAGTGTAATAATACAACAAAATATTCGATGCGGAATCACCATTTTTTGCACGCAATGCGGCACCCATTTGACATAGCCCGTAACGATGTCCTCCCGCACCAGTTGCAATATCTGTGCAACTTACAGCTTTCAAAGCAGGCTGCGTAGAATGATCTTTTGTTCCATTACCACTACAGCTTGAGAAAAAGGCACCCCAAATATAATCATAAGTTGTAGATGATGGTTTATACATTACAATATCCGTTTTAGATTTACCTCCAGAAGTATAAAAAATATTTGCCGTTGCATCTATTGCCTCCTCGGTAACCTTAGTAGGATCATATACCTGACAACAAGAAGATGAGCAAACCTTATAATCTTTACCCGAATGATTCGAATAAACACTCAGCGCATACTCTAAGAAGGTGTTTGCCGCCACTGCCTGTGCTTCATACAATTCACTAACCTGTGTTGAAGTTAGTCCTTTACCAGTGTAATAACTTTTTCCGTAAAGTTCCGAAGATAATACAGTATAGATATATGTCTCTCTATCAACAGTTTTTGTTTGATTATTATAGTAAACCGCAATAGAATTGCTTACATCCGGAACAGAACTCATTGCTCTGGCAACAGATGATGTTGCAAAATTTCCTCTATCTATAATAGAAGGCAGTACAGTTTGTCCTCCTATATCATGCATTATTTCTTCTCTATCCTGCGAAACAGAAAAGTCATCATTTATATAGAATGTAAAAATTGTAGTTCCATCCGCACTGTCAACATCATAATTACTATAATTTGCCGCAAAATACCCTGCTGCATTTATTTCCCAATCGTATGTTCCTGAAGGGAGATTTTTTATTTGAAAACGTCCATCTTCACCCGTAATGACCGCAACTTCCCCATCTACAGAAATTGTAGCATTTGGAATAAAGGCTTCTGTATCATAATCTCTTACAACACCGACAACATTTGCCAAATTATTGTTGGAAAAAGTGTGCATACTTACTGCCAAGTCTACTGTTGCTGCAGAAAGGGCATAATTTTGGAATCCTTCGTCATAATCTTTTTGTGTTATTACCTCTGTCTCATAAAGTAAAGTTCCCTTGCTCACAGTATCCGTTTCTCCACATGCTTCTTCTGCATATGTAGTAATAGCAGAAGTATAAATAGAGCATCCGAACATAACAGCAATTGCCAAAGATATTATTCTTTTCTTCATATTTCACCCTCCCATTTTTTATAGGTAGTGTCAACTTTATACGCTCAAAATCACCCCAACTCCAGTAAAATCAAGTGTTCCAAGGCTGTGCCTTTACCTCCCCTTTCTTTGGCTTGGGTGACCAAAATTTTGCATCGGAAGATCAGTCAAGACCGGACTGAAAGCCGTTAAATTCAACCTTGACGGGGCTTTCGTAAGCAAAATATAATCGTTCACCCCAATGGAAAGGAATACGATTTTTTCATAATTCGGTTTACATTACCTTTTATAATCTGCTCAATATAACCAAGTTCTTTCTCCTTGTGCTACTTTAATGTCAAATATTTATGTTTAATAAATCGGGCTTGCAAATCCTATAAGACTGCTATCTGTTAAATTGTACGTATGTCTCGAAACCTTATCACTCCAGTTTCCATCCACAACAGTAATCTGTGTGCTTGACACCTCAACTACAATGCCAGTGTGGCTACTAGATGTTGTACTCGTGCCCGTAAAGAAAATATCGCCGACCTCAGGTGTATAGCTTCCGTTATAAGCAGAACTGTAATAAAAACAATCCATGTCTTTGAAATTCTTCATTCCTGTCGAGCAGGAAGAATACTTAGGAATAACGGATGTTGATACGCCCGCTTCACTTGCGCACCAACTAACAAATATTGCACACCATGCTGCGGGGTTAAGCCCATACCATTGACCATATTTGGTGTAGTTTGCAGAACCGGCGTTCGCTGTGAAACTATCCAAGTCTGAATTGGAAGCCTTTTCTTTATACCCAACCTGGGATTCTGCAACTCTGACAATTTCAGCACAATAATCAGTATTTATGGAATTCAAGCTGTATAACGCTTCACTAACAGCTTGAATTTCTTCAGAAACATAAGAACAGGATTGGAATCCTGACACAGTCTCCCTATAACTGTCAGACACTACTTTGGCTACATCATATGCCTCATCGTACATGATAGTCAGGTTGTGTTCAATGTCTGCAGTCTTCACAACACCGTCATCTACATATTCCATGCTCTCATATAATGTCACAAAAGTTATTGTATCCTCTATGTCAATCCCAGAAATTTGAAAAGACATATCAGAAACGCTGACGTTATTTTCGGACAATGTAATTCTGTGAGCATTTTCATCGTTCACGATGCCGTTGACAGCCACTGTTCTCAAGCTTTCCGTGTCCCCGGTCATGACTGCTGTTTCCCGACTATCCATGTAGCTTTCTACCAACTCAAGTATCTCCACCCTTTCTGTATCTTCCAGGCCAGCCGCCTCTGCGGGCAAAATCGGAACCATAACAAAGATCATACAAATAGCTAAAAAACTCGCAATATACTTTTTCATTGCTTCCTCTTTTCTCTTCATAAAATACCTCTCTTTCTCGTCTGAACTTGTTTAATCTGCCTTCTGGTTAGAAATAAACAAATAACCATCATCCGTCTTTTGTAAAATGACCACCCATTGCCCCCCCTCATACTCTTTTTCGTATTTCAGTATGAGTTTGTTATTTGACTCCCAAGTTCCGGAAGTAACCATACACCAATCAAAATTCGAGTCTCCCATAATCAGATAGTAACTGTCATATTGCTCCAAATAATAGAAACTGTCCAAGCCTGTCTTTTTTGTCTCCGCCAGACTTATTCCCATTTTTTCCTGCAAAAAAGCATCCATTTCATTTGCTGTGATTTTTATGATATCCAAATACGGGGCATCACTACATAACTCTGTCAGCATTGACAGTTCATCCTCCGATACTTCGCCAAACGCTCCTCCAACGCCATTATAAAATAACTCAAACAAGTTAATTTCATCTGGTTGACTATACTCGCTGGATAACAGCATATTGTTCATGTTCGTTATGTCACCATTGAAAAATTCTGTGTTAAACACAGTAATTTCCTTTTCGGAAAGAGTACCGGAAGCCATCTGGCATCCTGAAAACATCAAAATCATAAAAGACAAGATAACCGATAATGCAAGTAAATCCATAACTTTTGTCAATATTTTCATTCAAAATCTCCTCCGTTTCACTTCTCAAATTTCTCGCCATTATAGACTCTTCATGGGCACCACTCCCATCCATAGTTGCAAAGCAGATTTCCCCACCTGCAATACACATTACATTTTTCTACAAACTGATAATTCTTTTCTGCCGATGTTGCCGTTTTAATTTCTCCATTAACACTACACGTCATTGTAACTCGATATGTACCTCTGGAAACCAGATATATTTCCAAGCCAGATGCTGTTATGGTATTGCTCGAATCTTCCCATGATTCCACATTGACCCAGCTACCAGAGACCTTTTCCTGGAACATAGCTTTTACATACATTTTTCAAATGATTTCTGCATTTCCCTATCAGCATTGTGATTACAACTATTAAAAATATTATATTTAGCTCCAAGAAGTAGCTATCCTTTTCAAATATAGTGCAAACTATTCCGATAAAAAAATCCAAGCATAAATATTTCATCAGCTTTATTTTAAAACACTTGTTCTCTTCTTCGTTTATCTCCCTGTTTCTGTTCTCAACTGGATATAACACATACACAAATACTTCCAGGGCGAATAATACAATAAGTGAAACAAATTCATGTAAACAGAGATTCTTAACTACAAGCAGAGTAGTAATATATGTTAAGCATGACAAAACAAAGCATATCCAGAATTTTTCCAAATGCAAACCACCTGCATAGGAACGCAATGGTGAGAAAATCACAAAGAAAAATATCCCTTCTAAGACCATATCGAGTTTCAGTGCGATGAACAAGCTTGCAACCAAAAATAACCCAACTTCCAAGGTTATGACAAATCCATATTCATAGACTTCCCGATCTGCTTCATCAACCATGCTCTTTTTGATAACATAATCTGTCAACAACTTTGCTACTTTTCTCATTTATTTGTTTTTCCTGAATTTCCTCACTTCTTCCGGCTGTTTAGGCTGATGGTATATGAGTGCACATCTGCTGTTTGCAGCTTTTGATAACATTCCATCAGCAACGGATGTTAATGCTTTTGCTAATACAGTTTTCTTTTCATTTTTCTTCATTATGTATACCCCCTTAATGAACTATTTTTGTAATCATATCATATTCCCCGCAAGATAATCACTAATATGTCAAAAATACGGCAATAGCTGTCAATTTTCCAGTAGATTCATGACAACGGTCATCCGTCTTTAGGATATCTTTAATTTTATCCATGAGTTCCGAGTTGTAAAATATCAGACCGAAAGTATATCAACCTTGCACGGGGTTCTAAATTTATAAAAGAATTTTCAGCACTTATCGGCCTGCCGTTAAGTTCCTACTTTTTAAACGACGGAGACATCAGAAAAAATGCTAAGCCACAGGTTTTAATCCGTGGCTTAGCACCATATTTTAAGATTCAACTCCCAAAGTCAGGTATCATATTCCCCTCAAAATAATCCCTAATATGTCAAAAATACGGCAATAGCTGTCAATTTTCCGGCAAATTCATAACAACGGTCAGGCAAAATACAGAATCCTGTGCTTCCACTAGAATTTCGCCCTGGTACTTTTCTGCAATTCTTGCTATGGAATTTAATCCATATCCATGTCTGCCGCTTTCTGTTTTTGTGGATTGATATTTTCCGCTTCTGTCGTTTTTTAAGACATGCTCATATGGATTCTTTATCAGCATGACCAGCGCCTGCTTTTTCACTCCCATGGATATTTCTATCACCTTTTGGTGCTGCCTGCAGTCCCGGACAGCTTCTATTGCATTATCCAGTGCATTTCCCAGTGCTATGCCAATATCACATGGTTCCATGGAAAGCTCCTCTGGAATAAATATTTTTAACTGAAATGTAATCCCGTATTCCTTAGCAACGGCATATTTGAAATTAATCAGACAATCAATGGTACTGTTGCCGGTATTGGAAATGTTTTCGGAAATATTGCTGTTTTTGATAATCTGATTCAGGTTTCTGATTACAGACTCTTTATCACTGTTTTCAACGCTGTTTTTTAAAACAATAAGTTTATTCAGCAGATTGTGCCTGTCCTCATAAAATTCCTCCAACATCTTTTTTTGCGATACCGTAATTTTTTCGATCATATCAAATTGCTGGGCATAAACTGTATGTTCTTTTTCATAAGCAAAAACTTTATTTATTTTTACATACAATTCAAAAATAATGACATTAAATAAGATAAGAATGCTGATAGTGATAACAGCAAAAAAGGACTTTCCTTCTGAGCAAAATTCATTGATTGCAATGACTATGCTTCCCACTGGCACCAACAGGAGAAAAAAATAATATTTTCCCGGTACCGGACTCTCCTTTCTTTTTTCTGCCACCATCGACAGTGCATATACAGAAAGGATCATCAGGATGTTCGATAATACCAACCCAATAATATCCCTTTGCTGGCTTTCCCCTATGTCAAAGCTATTGATTAGGGAAAAGACAAAGACCTCAATCAACGACCAGCCTGCATAGAATGTAGCCAATAAAAAGTATTTTTCCTTTCCACGGCTTTGGTAGGCAACCATCGCTATGGACAGAATCAGTAAAATGTTCAGAATGGTTGCAAAAATTTGCAGGCGCCCATTATGATAACCAAAGAAAAATTGGAATATGCAATAAACAATCCACAGAGAAACAGAAAGTATACTATTCTGCTTTTCTTCAAAAAAGCTTCCCCAAAATCTTTTTACAATCCATACGGTTGCGATAACAATAGAAATATTTAATAGAATATCTTCTATTTGATTATACATTGATTTCCCCTCCCAGAAGATGGCTGTATTGTTGGTTAAAGTATTTCTGCCGTTCTTCGCTTATAGGCAGTTTCTTCCCATTTACCAACGTTATTTCTATTTTTGTCCTTGATCTAATCAAATAATAATTTACCAGATAAGACTGATGTACTCTCAAAAAAGGTATTTTTCCATCTGACATTTTTTGTTCTATCTCTGACAGTTTCCCGTTAAATGTGTAATGCTCCCCGTTTTGCGTATATATTGTAACTTTCCTGGCATTGCTTTCAAAGTATAAAATCTCTTTACATAGAATTTTATATTCTTCATGCTTATAAGAAAAGGTAAAATAGACCATTTTACTGCAGACTCTCTGATAAGTTTCCAGAAATGTCTTTGTCAATATCTCCTCATCGATTGGTTTCTTTATAAATCCAAATACATCCAACCGGAACAATTCCATCATATATTTATCATAGCCTGATACATAAATCAGAAGTACATTATCATCCACCTTCCGTATATTTTCAGCCGCAATGATGCCATCGCCACCCTTCATCTGAATATCCAAAAAGATGATGTCATACTTTGTTCCTGATGTAACCTGCCTTTTGAGTTCCCTACCACTGTAAAAAACATCAATATTCACGGGAATGCTTTCCCGCTTGCATACTTCAGAAATTATATGCTCTATCTGATTCACAATTACATTTTCATCATCACAAACAGCAATTCTTATCATGTGTACTACCTGCATTATACTTATAAAAGTGGACACATTGGTTAAATAGACTTACTATTAACATAGACACCAAAAGGAGGTATCTTTTATGTCCACAAAACAACATTACGATGAGGATTTCAAACGAACCCTCGTTGAGCTTTACCACAATGGTAAAACTCAGGCCTCTCTTATCAAAGAGTACGGCGTATCTCAAACTGCTCTTTCCAGATGGGTCAAACAGTATTCAACTGTTGAAACTGATGACGGTGAAGTTCTTACTGCAAAGCAGGT
>ULXH01052515.1_pt1 | contig 48003 bp, 53 predicted proteins | sample 1961101 | NCBI WGS metagenome assembly ULXH01 (sample SAMEA4835833, study PRJEB28245) | human gut metagenome | biome: gut microbiome; material: fecal sample | place: Denmark | collected 2008 | reverse complement strand
AGAGCAAGGGTAATCAAAACACGCTGATGTTTTCCTGTCGTATCGTGAAGGGAAATGCCTTCCTTGCCGCTCGCCTCCTGAATAACGATAATATTCTTACCGCTCTCGTCGTTATTAAAACTATCAACGGCTTGGTTCTTTGCCTTAGTGGATTCCTGACCAGAGAAATAAAGCACGTTGTCTGCGCCGAAAGCCTTTGCAATCTGCTCTCTCGGCATACTGTAATCAAGCATTGATTCCCACTTCAAGAGTCCGCGCCACTTTTCCTTAAGTTCTTCAAGACGATGGCGAGCTGCATCAATCTCCTCTTTCGACTTGTTCTTCATTTTCATTTCATCAATAATGGCGTGGCAGGCTGAGAGCATGGCAGCGAAAGGTGGAATAAGAGGAGTCTTGCTTTCTACGCGACGGTGGAATATCACGACTTTTCTTCCTGCTTCAAGATGTTGTTTGATGCGTGGAATAAGCGTTGCCACCTTAAGCGTTTCAAACAAAGCTCCCGCGTAATTGTAATTACCGAACACCTTATGGTAGGCCATATTGAAATATTTATCCCTTAGAATCTCCTCGGCAGCGTTGTTAATTTCTTCGGCATGCTCTACGGAGACAACAGGAAAATCGCGCGAATAATCATATTCAGAGTCAATGATTCTTCCGCTCATGGTGCATAGGGTGTGTTGTAGCCAATCACTAAACTCGCGTTCTTGCTGGGCTATGGCTTCCGCATTTCTTTCTGAATGCTCCAAACGTCCATAGCGCCACTTATATGCCGCACCGAAATGCTCTTCAAAGAAGATGGTCTGGGGGGACGCAACACTATATCCTCTTGCCTGTTCCTTGTCTGGGTAAGAGAATATATACCCCTGTGCGTAATCAATGTTTTCACGGGTATTGAAAGGGGTAGCGCTGAGGAATACAACCTTTGTGTGTGCTGCATCCTTTTTGGCCTGCTCTTCTATCTGTGGGTCAACCTCTTTGATAATAGTATCCGTCAGTTTCTGAAAACGATTGTGAAGTTGCGCAAATTCGGGGAAACGTTCAGTGTCTTCTTCATGCCAATTAAATGCGTCAGTGGAATGCGGAATAAGCCCCTTGCTGACGAGTGAACCATCCATTTCGTTAGGATTCTCCTGCGTTAATTCCTTAACGAGTTGTTCCCTCTTTTTCTTAAACTCATCGTTTACCTTGTCGCGCTCTTGGTAGAATGGATTGATTTTACGAAGTCTAATAGTGGCGAATGCGGCATCCCGATTGGCTATCATGTGATGCTGGTTTGTCCCTATGGTGTTTGCAGCATTCTTGTTTTCCATCAGACGATGGCTTTCATCATATACGATGAGGTCGAACGTGCCGTTTAGGAGTTCTTCATTCTGCCTAAAATTAGCGTAAGTAGTAATGATAGTGCCTTCTCCTGCCTCTGTCGTGGCGGTCGTTCCGCGTTCCTTTGCCCAATCGTCAAGACTTTTTATTTCAAGGCCGAGATTCTTTCCGTCATTAATCCAGTCGCGCACTTTGGGTTGTGACGGCGTGAGGATTAAAATACGTTTCTTTCCCTGCTTGACAAAGCGCTTGACAATACCGAGACCAGTATAGGTTTTTCCTGTTCCCGTGCCATTGGTAAACATGTAACCCTTACCGTTGGCGTGCTCTCTATCCTGATGGGTTTCGTCAAAGAACTGCGTTTCGGCTCTCAGTACATCTTCTTGCTGCTGAGGAAGCAGGAAGGGCAGGGTTTCGCGGATATTGTTTATGTCACCCGTCTTCACTGATATACTTTCAGCCTGTCTCTGTGCCTCGCGCTTTTCTTCTATTGTAGTTCTTACCTTATTGCGCAAATCCTTCTTGCTATAGATAGAAGCCCATTCTTCAAGTGTATGTATCTGACCGTCAAACGGTATCTTGGATTTCCACATTTCCTTAATGAAGGCATCTATCTCATCATCTGAAAGATTGGCATCGCGGAGGTATTTTCCTATGGCCTCCTTTACGTGGTTTGCCCATTCGGTAAAACCATGCACGCCTTTTCGCATATAGGCATAGCCCACCTTAGCCCCTACTTGTATCAAGCGGGGCAATATCTCCATTTGTTTTGAATTGAGGCCAACAAGGCTGATGCTGAGTTCTCCGCGTCCTGCCTTGATAAAATCATCCAAGACATCCTTAAACTCACCTAATGCCTGGTTAAGGAAGTCGTCTGCGCTCTCCTCTTTTACAGATTCGGATGCAGCTCTCCGTGTTCCATTTTCCGTAGCAGGATTGCCGCTTTCTCCTCGTCCGCTTCGTCCGCCATCGCTTCGCGTGCGCCCACTCGTACCCCCTCTTCTGGGCTTTCCACTGTTGGCATCACGTCTGCCCACTGGTTGTTCTTCTGTAGAAATGCCTGTATTGCTTCCCTCTCCAGCGTTATCACGAGTGCTTCTCTCACCACTCTTTCCACCATCGGATTGTTCGGAAACATTTTCTCTGCTTCCTCCATTATCCACTCTGCCAACTGTTCCTCCAGATTTTCCTCCTGTGTCTCGTCCTTCACTTGCTGAATTACTTCTGCCAGCCAGCTGTGTTTTGTCTTTTGTGCCGCTATCTGATGCAGCACTTCCATTGGGATTCCTAACATCTTCGTAAACTTTTAAATAGGATATACTTTGTATAAGCCCATGATTTCCGCTTAGATAATCCAAGGCGTTTGCCTTGTTTACTTCATCGGTTGGGGCGTTTTGTATTTCTTCTTCCGTCAGAGGATTCTTGCTCGCTTCATCCATGCGTTCTTGTGCGTTCTTCTCGCTCCAAGGTTTACGCTGCGCTGCCGCCTCTGCTTTCTTTATTCTGGCCTCTGTGTAGTCGCGCATAGCTTCGTAGACATGCAGCAAATCTGTCAGCTTTTTCTCTGCCGTTTCAAAGCGTTTTAAGTCTTCGTCACTCTGAATGGATGTGGCCGCACCGTTTTTCAGAACCGTAAGTCTGCGTTTGGTATCTCTGATTTTGTTCTTTATAGCTTTTAAATCAGGTATCATTCCGCGATTTTCCACATCACTGACAAAGTTATCATAAACTTCTTGATATTCGCCATACTGCTTTGACTTATCTGCTTCGACTGGCTCCGCTGATTTATTTTCTTCAACATCTGCCTCTTCTACATGATTTGCATCAGTATTCTCAGCGCTATTTTCAGCCTCGGCTCTTTTATCTTCCTTCTGCCGCTCCAATTCCGTAATATAATCTTGAAGTGCATCAGACTGACCAATCAATTGAGAACGTTCGTCCGTAGCAAACCTTTCAACGTCGCCCAAGATATTGCCAAGCATTTCTTCTGCCTGCTCCAGCGTGGTATTGCTATCATGCAGTTGCTGAATATAGGTATTGTATGCCTCCGTTTGTTCGTCAGTATGCCGATAATCATATTCATCATAGATATTCATGTGGTAAGCGCTGTTTATATCACCCTTGCCGTCCTCTTGCATATACGCAAGCAATTCCGAATCCTTCATTTCGGGAACGCGCTTATCAAAGGCAGCGGCTTCCTCTGGGGTCTCCATCGGGAAATGTTCGACGGTGCGCTTTACCTCATTCTCTTTGGAAACGTGGGGCTTTCCTTTCTTAGATGCAGAAGGTTTCTTTTCGTTGTCGGAAACATCTGCCGCTCCTGCTATCACGTAATGCGCAAACGGTTTGGTCTTCCTGTGACTGCTGTCCACCCACTTCTGAAAATCGTCCGTCTTGATTCTGGCCACGACAATTCTGCGCCCATTCTCCCAACCCTTTTCATAGTTGGAAAGATAGGCGCTCCGTGCCTCTTCCGTACTGTTGAAGCCAAGCATCACCTTGTGTTCGTCAAACGTGCCATCGGGGTTGTACTGGTCAACCACAAACACATATTTGCCGTCCCACTTATCCATGTCTTCTGCAAGGAACACGTCTATATGGTCGCCGTCCACGCCCTCCGTGCCACGGATATAGCCGTAGGTATTGTTCATCTTCACGCTCCACTTCTTGCCGTTGGCATCCGTACCGCTACGCTCGCTTCCCTTTGGGTTTTCGATGGTAACGTCAAACGCGCCAACCTTCACGTGGCCCATTTTGTAGTTGCCTGCTTTCTTCTGGGCTTCGGTGGGGGAGGTTTCTACTTCGGCTGACGCGGATTCTATGGCTGATTGGGTGGAATTTTTCGGCCCGTTTTCTTGGGGGGATGGGGAGGATTCTGTAACTTTGTCTGTGGAAAGATTTTCTGAGGAAGCGACAGCCCTGCTTCCTTTATTAGCACCAGGGGTAATCGTGGTGGTGTTATCAGATAATCTTTCTTTTATTTTCCCCTTTCCGTTTGTACTATCGTACGATGTGAGAATCCAATTCTTTTTTTCGCCATGAATATTTTTACTAATGACGACTCTATATCCATCTTTTTCAAATACGATTTTTGCTTCCCCTTCTTTTACAATGACACCACTCATTATGATGTCATTGATACGTGATACTGCTTCTTCGATATTTTGAAAGTCTGGGTCTTTTACAAGAATATGGTCATTAATGATGTGTTGAAGGCCTTTTTTATCATCGCCCCAAACCAAATCAATATCGCCAAATCCTTCACGATGGAACACGCCAAGCAAATCACCGCTCTTGTGTTTTATCAAGAAGTCAAAAGCGGCTTTCACCTTACCTTTAAATTGGTCATAAATATTTCCGAAGACACCTTTGCCAATAGGCTTGATTTCTTCGATTTCTTCCTCTGCATTAGTATCCACCTCAGCTGATGCCGCTTCAATATTGGCTGCAAGTTGCTTATCCGATGCTTTGGAAGCCAACTCCTCAGCCTTCTTCTTTTCCAACTCAGTAATCTTAGCCTTAATCTCCGCTATTTGGCGCTGTACAATCTCGTTATTATTGTCTGCTCTTAGCAATCCCGCAAGTTTCTTTTTAGCTTTATACAGTTCACTTGACACAGAGGTATCACTTCTGACAATAGCTCCCACGGTTGCAGCTTGATAGAGCTTACCATCCTTCAATATTCTTGGCTTTATAATCCTGTTGATGGCAGTCTGTCCGTCCTCAAGTTTGTCATACCTCGGGTCGCCAGGCTTAACTAATTGTATATCATCAACAATTTCATTATTCCCTTCATTATAATCTCCTCCAATGAGACCATCATTGTCCATTTCATACCCCTGCTCTTTAAGCTCGGCAAGCACCTTGTCCACATAAGCCTGTTCCTCGGGAGTGATAGCGCCCTCTTCGCCGTTCTTGACATTAAGCATTATTCTATATATCAAACCCAGCTTGTCTTTCGGACTGCTCGCCTCGTTAAGCATTTTCAGTCTGTTTACGGCCTGCTTTCGTCCGTTAGGAAGGCCCGCGTGGTTGTGTTCACCAAGCGGATAATTTGCCACACTATCAGTATTTTTCTGCTCGTTTATTGGGGTGGATGGGGCAGAACTTGTATCTTCGTTGGCACGCTTCGCTTCTTCAGCCTTTCGTTTCGCCTCCGCTTCAGCTTTCTCTTTAGCTATCCGTTCCTCCACCACCTTTGCTCTCTGCTGGGCAGGAACTTCTGCTATAGCCTTCCACTTGTCAAGTTCTTCCTGCGCTCTGGCTATAGCCTGTGTTCGTGCTTTAGCGGCCTTTACCTTTTCTGTAACAGAAACACCAGAAGGCAATTTTATCTTTTTGGCCTTCTCCAATGCCTTCTCCTTGTCTTCCACCATAGACTTAGCAATCTCTTCTGCGTCTATCACGTTTCCTGCTTCCTCAGTCAGACCAGTAAAAGCAGTTTCGGCATCTGTCTGCTCATAGATAGGATTTCCGTTTTCGTCCTTTGGAATGCGCTCCAAGGCCGTAGGCTTATGCTCCTGCTCTGCTTGGGCAATAGCAGATTTTTCTGCGTCTTCCTGCCCTACCTGCGTAGGTGCAGCATCCACCTGTGGCACAACTTCCGTGTCGCCCACCGCCTCTGTTTCATTCCAAAGCACATTTCCGTTTGCATCAGCAATCTCAGAAACACCATTATCGAAGTCCGCAAGAGGAATGCGGTCTACCATTTTTCCATTATATGGCGCGTCAAACTCAATTTCCACGCCGTCTGCTGACAGATTGGTGACACGTCCACTGACGGCATTTCCGCTGCCGTCTTTCATCTTGACATGGTAATCGTATTTGACTTCTGGCTTCGTTGGCTTCTCAGTAGCATCCGTAGCTGGCTGAGGTGTGACACCCTCTGCCGCTCCCTGTGTGTCTTCTTCCGATACGCCCTCTTGCTCCTTGTTGGCCAAGTTGTACTCCTCATTCATCGGCCCCTCTGCCGCATGGTATTCTTCGTCTGTCTCATCCAAATACGGCTCAATAGCCTCAAACTTACGTCCGCGGCCGCGTTGCTCTCGGAATACATCAATAGGGATAAGATAGTCATTGTTGTTTTGGTCAACAACTAAGACGCTTGCAGGATTCCCTTGTTCGTCATTGAAAACACATTTAATACCAACTTGCCGTCTATGTCCCTCTTCATCCATCAGAATACCGCCTTGACCTGCCAGCGGAGTGTCCATGTTTAGATTGATAAGTCTCTGCTGTTCCTTATTTTCAGCATCAATCTTATCGTACTTCCGTTGACGCGCTGTCATTGCATCACTTTCAGAATTTATACTTTCCACTTCGGATGCAGGAATCATTTCAATAACGCCATTACCTTCACCGACAACAACCGTTTCACCTGTAATGCTTCCGTTTTCGTATCTTCCACGAACAAGGAACACTGGCTTCTCCTTTCCTTTCACGTTCACCAGAATAACCTTTCCAGAGCCTCCTTCGCTGTCTGCTTCGTTCTCAAAGGTTATCTGTCTGATTACGTTGTCTGCATGCTGTCTGCGTATGCTTTCGTCAGAGGTGATGCCATCCATCGCGCCCTTCTGCTGCTCACGGGCATTCAGGTAGGCAGACAATGCAGCGTTTGCGGCCTTTTCGTCAAGCCCGTTTTCCTTTGCAGCTTCCACACCTTTTTTCAACTGCTCGGCAGGGGTCTCGCCCAGTGTATCGAGGTATGCGTCTATATCATCAGCAACGCCAAGTGCAGACATAGCCATTTCTCGCGTGTCAGCAAATGCCTGCTGAGCCTGCGCATATTCCTGCGGTGTCTGCATGTTGCGACCTTCTGCGTAGGCGCGAACGGTCATGGCGTTCATTTCTTTCAACTCCTCGCCCGTGAGAGAGAAGGAATACTTTTCGCTAACGGCATTATTGAATACAGCTTGTGCCTTCTGTGCCCTCACGTAATTAAGGAACGCCTTCTTTTGTTCGTCTGAGAGAGATTTATTCTGGCATACGCCTGCATATATAGCGTTCATCAATGGCTCACCCTCCAGTCTGAGGATTGTGTTTTGAATCTTGTCCCAGTTCTCGTTGCCAAATAAACGTCTTGCGTTGGCTTCTGCTTTATCATAAGCGCTATTGACAGAGCGGAGCGTTCTGTAATATTTGACAGAACTTGCAGTGGAGGAGAAACCAAGCATAAAGATTGAGGAGGCCCAGACACTCAATGCCGTGTCAAGATTTTGTCTGCTATCAAAGATGTCTGCAAAGGTATAATTTTCATCGAAGGTAGCCGTCATCGTATTGGCGATATATTCTTCCAATACCTCATTTACAAATCCATCATAGCCACCTTTTTCAAAGGTGCCATACACCTTTGACATAGCCTTGGCAAAAGCGCCGTTTTGTATCATGTGGATTGTCTTCCCATACGGCAGTGCTTCTCCAAAACTGCGGAGGCTAATCTCCCCGATGCCAAAAGCCTTGGTCACAGGCCCCAATACGTAAGTACCAAAACGCTCTGAGACGTTTTGTCCGAGCGTGTTTAATCCTGAGTGTAACAAGGAGTGCCCCCAGCTCTTTTCTTGCTGTGTGCCCGTTACGACAATACGTTGGTTTTCGTCAAACGTATAATTCATCAAGCCCATCTTCTCAATTGCAGCATCGGAGACGATACGCGGCATCTGAAATGAGCTATCAATCACGCCTGCGACGTTTATGGCCGCCAGGCGCGTTGTTGCTCGGATGGTGGTATCAAAGAACCAGTTCGTTCCATATTTCGCGGCCATTCTGCTTCCACCCCTGATAATACCTCTTGCGGCAGTATTTCCTGCACCATAGGTCGCTATCGCACCAATGGTGTAGGGGGCCGAATATCCAACACCGAATGCTGGGCCATAAAGACGGCCTTCCCCGTGTCTATGAAATGCCGACATTGACTCTTGACTGAGCGAACGTGCAAGCCCTAAGCGGTCTTTGGCTTCCTGACCCATTTTCCCTTCGTGCGCTTTCACTGCAACAAGGTTTTCACGCAAATTATAAAGACCGAAAGTCCAGTTATCCAAATCGGAGATACCTTCAAGAAAACCACCCCAGGCTCCTACTTTGTCTCCTGTGCGTAAGGCTTCTAACGCCTGTGTATATTTCTTAATGGATTCTTCTAATTTTCTTATATTTCCCCTTGCGAGCGCAACTTCATCGCTAATTTTTGCGCCTTCTTCAGTGTTGGCCATTAGCTTGATTGCTAAACTTCTCGGGGTAATCGCTCCTGCCATATAAGACTCCTTGACATAATCATGGTCTCCAAATTGCTTAAGCCGCTCCTGCTCTTTCTTTAGCGCTTCTCTGGCCTGCGCAATCTGCTGTTGCAAATACGTCTCCTTGTATGGAAGTTTTTTTGAGATTTCGTTATCCAACTCCACCTTGGCTTTTGCTATGGCATCCTCTTCGCTTTCTCCATTCTTAACGACAACAGGCACGATTTGCAATCTGTCATCAGGGTTTAACAACACCCCCTCTTCGTTGAATTTTCCTCCTAAACCTATTTTAATAAGTTCCTGCGCATCATCCCATCTGCGCTGCTCAATCATGTACGGAAAATAGATAATATGGCAGACTTCCCCGTTTTGAAGGAAGTTGCCGACCACTCTGTTTTTCTCGTAGGGGTCTGTATAATCCTTTCCTTCTTCGCCGAAGGTCATCTTTTCGTATTGCCGTCTGAATAGCTCGCGCTGCGCTTCTACTCCTCCCCTTAAAATGCTTGGGTCTGGCGCTTGAAGCGGTCTGATACGGCCGTCTTGAAATAATACAAAAATCGTCTTATTCGTGCCATTATTATAAATGTCGCTTGCCATTAAGGCTGTATAATTGGCATGGTACATTCCGTTCAACGACACATCGTCGGGGTATGCACCATCGGAGCGTTTCAGTCTTCTCTTTTGGTCTTCCTGCTCTAATTCAGCGGTTATCTTGTTTAATTTATTCTTATCGTAATTTAATGCTTCATTCCATCTTAATTCAGAAATCCATGCAGGTCTCTCCTTGCCTAATGCTTGAAGATTTATCGCTTGAAGATAGACCGCATTAGGAGACATGCTCGCTGTCTCCTGTGTATAACTACTACCATGCCCTCTAAGAGCCTTCCACTTTTCATACCTCTCCTGAATATCGCCACCAAGCGATGCAAAAGTGTATTCCTTTGCACCGCCGCATACTTGATTCTCAAAAGTAAGTGCCGCCTCAAATACTGAATCCAAGTCCGCATCCTTTGGCAATGAGCGTATAGGGATATATCGTGCTGTCTGATTCAAGCGTACATAAGAATCCTCTTTTGGCCTCTGATATGCTTTCTTCTTTAAATTCTCTGTTGCCTGATTTGCAAGTTCTTCAAGGGATTTCGGCTGATAGCTGTTTGAATAAGCGTTGTTCGATATTTCTTCTGCGGCCTGTAGAAAATAGTCCGTTCCAGCATTCCTCATGCGGCTTACATTCGGGTTGAAATCTTGAGGAGTGTCGGTAGGGTGTTGATTTTCGCTGACTGCCTCAGCGCTCACCTCTGGCTTTTCTTCTTTCTTCGCTTCTGGCTTTTTTGTTGGCGTGACTTCCACGGGGGTCATATCCTTGGATATAGAATCCGCGCCCATAGGCGTTTGTTGTGTCTGCGGATCTATGGCGTGAAGACCTATCTTTGAAGCAAATTCTTCGTAGGTATCGCCAATATAATCTACACCTCCCTTCTTCATAAAGTCGTACACTTCTTTACGATATGTGTAACCCTTTATACCTGGGGCGTAAAAATCATTATAGAAAGTATCGTAGTCCTTGTCATAGGCATTATTTAACTTCAACGTATTATATAATGCCGTGGAATACTTATCACTGCTGATAGGTCTTTTATCTTCCGTATTCTCCATATTTATCATCACTTAAATACTTGTAAATCATTAGATTGTTTGATAGGCTTCGTTTCGCCATAGCTAACCCATTTTCCCTTGCTTCTGTCGAACTTTATACGCTTCCCTTTATCGTTATAATAGACCGCGCTGCTATTCTGCTTGGCAGAAGGGATGTATCTATAACCTCCCTTTTGGGTGGTTTTTCCAGCCCCAAACATAGCACCATTCCTCTCTGATGTAGAGTTAACATAAGCGCCCTTGTACTTCTTTGCTGCCGCATTAGCTTCTGCCTCGGTTGCATAGACGACATGAACGGTGAACTCCTTGGCCCTCTCGGCATTCCCAGTCCCTCTCGGAACGTAAATATATCGGTTCATGCGCCCCTGCTTATCTGGCTTGCCTGTGCCGCCTGCACTTGTTTCGCTCCTATACTTATCGGCTGCTGCCTGATTTCTCGCAATGGTAGACGCGCCGACGGCAGCGCTTGTCGCGGCGCGTTGCTTGGCAACATTGAGCATGCCCTCGTTATGTCTTCTTTGGTCCTCTGCTCTCTGTTTGTCGTTCTCGGCTTTTGCATCCGCTGCTCTCTTGCGCGTATCAGCATCTTGTTCCTTGATTTTAAGCCCAGATTGGGCAATAACGCGGTTGAAGGCGTCTTGTGCGCGTTTCTCTCGTGCTGTCTTTGCGGAAAGCTCCTGCTGCACGGCTTGCGTGTCAAGGCCGTATTTATCTTTAAGAACCGCCATATACTTTGCAGCATCCTTCTCGCGCTGCGCTACCATCTTGTCCCATCGTGCTAAATTGGCCTTACTCATAGAGGCATTGGGATTATAAGCGTTAGGTGCGCCCTTTGTCGTGAAATAAAGGTTGGAAAGCGCTTGGATGCCGTCACTGATAGCAGAATACAAAGCTCTCTGTTTGGCTCGCTTGTTCTCGCGTTCTTCCTGCTCTTTGGTGCGTTTGGTGCGGTCTAATGTCTCGTTGAGATAGTTGCGTAATTCCGTCAGTGAGTTGACCTGCGCCTTATATGCTTCTGAGGGTGCTTCGCCCTTCTCGTTCAAAACGCGATTGTAGGCTTGCTCTGGTGTCTCAACAACGTTGGTTGGAGGTGTGGCGGTCGCCTGCTGCTGTGTTGCCTGCCCTCCGTTCTGTCCGTAGTTCGGACTGGTATTGCCTTGGGGAATAGGCGGTGTCTGTCCTCCGTTCTGTCCGTAGTTCGGATTGGTGTTGCCTTGGATGGCAGAAGGCGCTTGTCCTCCAGAAGAGGTCTGACCATTCTGCCAGTCCACGGGATATTGAGGAGCAGCCTGCGGTGTGACAGGCTGCTCCTCCTGTTTTGGTTTAACTCCTAAGATGTCACTTATTGCACTCATACTTTTGCGTCGGTTTTCTGTTTCAAATCCTTTTTAGCCTCTGCCATCTCGTCAAAGGCAAGCCCCGCCGTTGCTGCGGCTTGTCCGACGCCTTGGATGGCGGCTGCGGTATTAGCTTGTTGTTGCTGAGACATCTGCATTCGTCTGTTGGCGAAGTTCTGCATGTTGGCGAGATGCTGATGTTCGATTGCGTCACGTTGCGCCATGCCTTGTGCGTTGATATTGCTCGCGGTCTGAGCGATGGCATTGTTGTTTTGTTCGCGTGCGGCCGCTGCTGCCGCCGCCGTGCCGCCCATCACGGCGCTCTGCCCTGCCGCCGCCTGATTACGTTTGCGGATGCTGTCTTGTGTCATCGTGATAAGGCGCTGTGCAGAGGCACGCTGTGTATTGTCGGTATTGTACTCCCTGTCATACCAAGCCTTCTCTGCCGCTTCCTGCTCTTTGAGGAGACGGCGTTGTTTACGGGCTTCACGAGCATTCTTGATGCCGCCGAAGATGGCGCTTGCTGCGCCGACACCTGCTGAAATAGCTGTTCCTATTGCCATAGTAGTCTGTTTTATAAAGATATATATATGAGGCAAATATAATCATGTATCTTTGCTATCGGTTTATAACTTTATAAAGCGAAATGGCAACGGCAGTAAGAAAATGTGGAAGAAAAAAAGGTACGCCGAATAAGGCTACACAATTGGGTCGGGAGACTATCGCAAAGTTTCTTGACGCTTACTCTTCCACGGGTCTCATGCACGAGGACTTTATGAAGCTAAAACCGCGCGAGCGTCTTATAATTGTTGAAAAATTACTGCAATACCACATGCCGAAATACCAGGCTATCACTTATGATGTGGCAATCACGGAAACAAAACTTTCCATTGAGCAGAAATTGAAACAACTTTGCGGAGAGTAGATTTTTCTTCATAATATTTATTAGTTTTTTCATTGGCTGAAATGCCCCGACAACATCTTTGCTGTCGGGGCATTTCTTTAGCCATAAAGGGCCTGCGCTCCTTGCTGAACGGCCTGCATGTTTGTTCCTTGCTGTATCTGCTGTTGAAGCTGCGGCGGTAATCCCTGCGGCTGCTGCCCGTTAGCGATTTGCTCCTGCTGGCTCTTTACACTCTGCAAGAGACTGTCGGCAAACGGGAAGTTACCATTTTCAAGCAACTGTTCCAACGATATTTGACCACTCCGCCAAATCTCCATTAGGAAGTCATTGGCGAGCTGACGGTAAACAGGAGATGATGCACTATCCTCAATGCTGAGGTCATACTCAACGTCCTGCATCTTTTCTGGGTCGTACTCCACTTGTGCACCCCTTCTTCCTGCAATATTGATAATGCGCTTGCTGTCGTAGTATTGCTGTATATTCTTTACCGTCTTGTACGCGCCGTCTATTATGAAGTTGTTGAAACTTTCAAAAACATCACTCAACGATACGGCTGCATTGTTGGTCTGCTGAGCATAAAGCGTTCCGCTGGTTCCAGACTGGGCCTGCTTGCCTTGGATGGCTCCAGTTACGCCGCTCACATTCTCAAAAAACTTCAATTGCAGACTAAGTATTTCATTGATGCCAATGTTGGTTGAGTTGTTCACCACCTGTTGGGGGATGCGTCCACTCTTTCCTGGCTTGTAGAATACAACACCATTAAACTTACGCCATTCGCTGGCAAAACGCTTCATGCTAACACCTTCGGGGAGACAATCGGTAGGAATCATAAGCACACCCTTTGCCGTGGCGCGTATCAGCCAGTCAAACAGGGTTATCAGTCGGTTCACGTAACGCTGCTGGTCTATGAATCCACCCATAAAACTCTTAATAACGCCATCAATGAATGGGTATGCCTTGAATACGTATGGGTGACTCTTATGAGCGTAGGGTGTCTCGCCCTCATCCAAAATATATCCAAGCGGAGTAATGAAGTAATAATACCAATAGGAATCCAAAAACGCCTCGGCCTCTATGAGCGGTATGTCGTCTTCTGCCATGCCAGCGGACGTACCTTGTGCGATTCGTTGTTCGTTGACGCTTACGACAAGTTCTTGGTAGTCCGCTTCGTCAACCTTGAAATATTCTCCAGTATTGAGGTCGTGACATCGAAATCTCGGTTTCTGTTCTTTCCTCCACACTTCTATCACCCTGCACTTGTTTGTGTCTTCGGCAAAGAGAAAGTCAAGGCGTTTAAGGTCGAAGTTACCAAACTGACGCATAGAATAACTTATCTGCTCACGAGTTCTTGCGCTCTTGTATATCTCTTTAAGGTATCGCGCATCATCACTACTCTTGGCAAACTGAGAGCATAATTCTTCAAAGGTAATATCGTGTATCTCACCAATGCAGTTGACATCCCATCCTCTGAAATCTCGCACGCCGTCATCAATGAAGAAATAATTTGGATTCACATAATCAATCCAGCAATCATTGTTCTCATTGCGCCATTCATACGACATACGATGCACCACAAAGCCGCTGATGAGAAATTCTTCAAAACTTCTTGGCTTTACTTCATTCATTCTGTTCTTCTGCATCACGCATTGAAGCACAGTACTCATGGTCTCGCTCAACTCCTGCTCGTCGCGGTCTCTTGCAGAGCAAAACGGCTCTTTGTTTTGTGAACGAAATACGCCGAGCATACTGCGCATAACGCTCCACATGTGGTTATTCTGTAAAGGTTCGCTACCCTGTGAACGAATATAGTCCGACTCGCGCATCTTCGTGGTGCATCCGAGCCTTCCTTGCACTTGAATGTAGTCTCCAAGCTGGTCGCCATATACATACCTTCTTGTCCTCTCGCGTTCCTTGCGGAAGGTCTCCATATTGTTCCAGTAGTCCTGCACTTGATAGAGGATGGCAAGCCCACGGCGATTCCCCTTTAGTTTTGAACGCTCAACGGTATCAAATTCCACATTGGGTTTGACACGTCTTCCGCTGACAACGCTCATTGAAAATAATTTGTCGGCCATAAAATCATGATTTTTCACGAAAATAATAACACGGCGTGTTATGCTTTCAATATCTTTAAAATACAGATGGGGCGTACCAATAAGCACGCCCCATCTCTTCACGTCAAAATCTTGTTTACACTCTCTTTCAGCATACGACACATAAGTGTTTTCATGCGGTAGATGCGTGAATTTTTCAAGGCATTTACCCTTTGCTGGCTCATGCCGCTTAACTCAGCGATAGTGCCTTCACTCATTCCCTTCTCAATCAGGTAATCAACGAAAACCACACGTGCATTCACACTTCGTTCGCTCCTACTGGTTGTCAGTTCTTCAAACGTCAAGCCGCTTACTTCCATTGTCGCGCTAACGGCTTTATCAAAAAGATTTTTTTAATTGTTTCATTGTTGAGGATTTTAAAAGTGAATAATCGAATTATCCTCACTTTTTGCTCCTCTTCGAATAAACAAAATAATACCATGCGCCAATGATCATCAGCAACACCGCGGCAAACTGAAAGAGGCTGTCTTTGAATCGCTGCAAAATCGGCGGTTTCTCCTTCACCGTCTTGTTCTCCTTCTCCTTTCTCGTCTCTTCCTTGTCCGTTACGCTCGTCTGCCGCTGCTCCCGCTGAGCGTTGATAAAGTGCTTTGCGTCTCGGTTGGAAATGATTTTCTTTTCGCGTTCCGTATCAGTGCGGAGAACTTTGCCATCTGCATCAACCGTAACCATTTTTAGTTCGTAAACAAAGACGGTGTCGGAGAGATACACGGTGTCGGCAATCGTAAGAATCTGTCGTTGTATCAACGTGTCACGTCTCTCTATCCTCACTGAATCCATGAACTCCTTTTCAACGCTCGTTGTCTTGCGCGAACACGAAACAAGAGAGAGAAGAACAATAAAGAATAACAATGCCTTTTTCATATCATCGCTATTAAAATGCCTGCAACATCGCAAAAGAAATCCTTCCACTCTGATGTTCCCTGCCCTGTGAATCTGTCGAGCAATTCCTTTGAAACGGCAACCAGCAGCATAACGGCTACCATTACCCATACTGGCAGGAAGATAAGTGCCATCTTGGAGATAATAGTCATTACGATAATATGTGTAAGGCCATCAATGCCAAGCGAGGCAGCGAAGCCTGCTACCTTGCTGCATAGCTTGTAAAACCACTTAATCATTTGTTCAAAATAAGATTGTCGTACATAATTGAATTAATTCTGCGCTCCCAGCCTCTAAGATTTTCCTGCTGGCTCTTGTCATTCTTGACAATACTCTTGACGAATAACAACCGCATCTGCTTGATACGTCCAAACAACGGCAAACCGCTTGTGCTATTGACGGCAGCCAATGTCTTGTTGCCGATGATGCCGTCAACCTTCACGCCTACGAGCTTCTGTAATTGTCGCGCCGCCGTGCCAACGCCGCTTGCCCATGCCCAATCAACCATGATGTTAGCGACATTTTGGTCTGTCACATTATCCAATCTGAGTGCATCCCAGTACATGGTTTTAAAAATCTCCTCCCATTCGCTGGTAGTCATCGCTTTCAAGGTTTCAATCGTTGCAGGCTTGCCCTTTTTAGCGCAATAACCTCGCCACGTGTTTATCGTCACGCCCTTGTTTGTCGCGCCTCCTCTGTCGTTCTTTCGGTTGCAAAAACCGCCCTCCCATGATAAAATGAAGGGAATTATTTGTTTGTAATTTGCCATCTTACTTCTCCTCCTTCGTCGCCTCCTCGAACGCCTCGCCTGCATCCTTATCCTTCTTCTTTAGCATAGCAACAATAAAGCGTTTGAAAGAGAAATTAAACTTTACATTATGTATAGCGCACACATGTCCCTTAATACTATCAAGTTCAAATATGGCAGCAAAGACAGAGCCTAACGCGCCGCCCTCCTCGTATGTGCCTATACCCATAGGTTCAAGAAAGGACTTGCCAAGCAAAGCTCCAGTCATGATGTAAATCATATACTCGATGAACTTGCAAACGGTTCTTCGCCCTGCTCTGCTGTATCTGAACGATTCCTTTTTGACCTTCACACTCTCAGTCAGACCCAAGTAAAAGTCCGCTATTATCATGAAGATAATAAACAACACCATCCACCGAAGACCGTAAAACGTCTCTTCTATCTCTGTCGGAATGGTGTAATACGCTCCGATGCCTGCCAAGGCAACCAACGGATTTAAGATAAATGACGATTCCATCTTAGCCCTCCTAAAGAAAATCAACCATTCTGTAATAAGCATCGCTAAACTCTGCCTTTCGTCTGAACTTCGCCCACATCCAAGGAATCGGAAGCAGTGTCTTCCAATTGTCCCTTGCCAAGACATCATAGGCGGCAGTGTAATACGGCATATCACAACTTGACCACAATACGCGCCAATCTGGTTTCTTAACGCATAACTGCACGCATTGAATATTGCTGAATCCTTTGAGGCATTCGGCAAGTTTTCTGAAATTTTCGTACACCTCCGTTCCTTCTTCGCATTCCCCCTCATAGGTAAGCAGATACATCGTCTTGACTGGCGAGGATGCTGCAATGCCGTTTAGTTCTGCCATGAGTTTTAGCAGGGACTTCTTAGCTTTCCACAAGCCATGTGCGGCAACGAATCTTCCTCTGCCCTTGTCCCATTTCACGCGGAGGTCAAACAGACGGCAGCCGCATCTGTGCTGTTGCACCAAGGTTTTTGACTGGCATTTTGAAAACGCGGAGACAAGGAACGACAAAAGACCGTCACCTTTCTCTCCTGTAAAGCTGTTGTGTGTTGCAATTTTAATCATGTCTTTCAGTTTTAATGGTTCAACGTTCCTGCCTCTTCCAGTTTATCAACGAGTGTTTTGCAGATAATGCGTAGATGGTTGATGGCAAACTTCGCCTCGTCAAGAGTGGTGACGCTTGGCACGGCCTTCAAGAACTCGTACTCACTTTGAAGGCTTAGGTTGGCTTTCTTGACGCCGCCAATGCTCGTTGTTGTAGCGCTGGCAAGTGATATGATGCCGTTATTGTCGTTTGTTGTATCTCTATATCCCTCTATGCCGTCATCCGTGACATTCAGACCATCGCCGACCTTTACTATGCCGAACTGGTTTTTGGTGGCTCTGTTTAAGATAATGTAATTCGCTGGAAGGTTGAAAACATTATAGTAGCCTGTCTGCTTGTGACTTCCATCTATTATGCCGTTGTTATCATGAATAACTCCATCATTTGCGTTCGCGTAAGGCACATTCAGCATTGAATAGAAATATATATACGGCATATTATCCTTGATTACGGCATTCGCTGCATCGTTTTTTCCGATGTAGCATTCAAAACTGCCTGCTCCATCTGCAATAGCGCATACGGGGAATTTGCCCTCACTGAAATACGTTTTCCACGCAGGAGGAAGTGATTCTACTTCTTCCGCTGTCAACGTGTATTCCGTAGCACCTGTCATAGCCATATTTTGTTGCAACTCTTCAATCGCCTGCCCAAAATCCTTAATAAGCTCATTATAGCCTGCAAACTGCACCCCATTAAACACAATATTCCCCTCTGTCGTGAAATGAATAATCGCTGGATTCGTAGCCTTCAACGCCTCCTCTGTCGAAGTGTTCACGTCAAACCTAAATATGCGACCTTCAAGTTTTTTCCAATCAACTGTTGCCATAACCTTATAAAATAACAACATTCTCTGACAATGTGAAATGACAACATCTGCACATTGCCAAAGAATGTTCATTAAACCACACTTAGTTAATAATTAGTTTGTTTACTTGTTTTTATTCTCCCCTCCGACAAGATTAATATTCGTAATCTCGATAACGTTCAAAAGGCGCATCGTAAATTCATGCCATTCCTTTTCAAATGGAGCAACCATCTCGGGCGTGACGTGAATCTTATTCAGCGTACCAATGATGTTGACGATAAATCCCTTCACGTTGACAGCCTCAAACATGCCTTGGTCGTGCGTCATGAAGAACTCGTACAAATCAATCCAGCAAAGACCCTTAAACACTACGTCCTTTAGGATATTGGTCGTGTGCGTCAGAGATTCTTTTCGCATTCGGTAGGTGTAACCGATAGTATCGGCATACGCCACCTTGTTAGCGAAGAACATCATCGGAATAATTGTCGGCGTGTCCTCGATATATCGTCTATCGCTATATGGGACTTTGTTGCAGATTTCCTTGCGGATAATCTTGTTATTCATGAACACAATGCGCTCGCCCCAAAACTTGGCAACCTTGTCGCGGCCTTCCGTAACACAGTTTCCATAGGATGTGGCATCCCATGAGCCATCCTCTTTGAGGATTTTCACGCCGCCGCTGACAATATCCGCGCCCGTGGCATCGGCTGTAGCAAGCAGTCTCTTGACAAAATCAAGGTCTATGTAATCATCGCCATCAAGCGTCATTACATAATCTGCACTTGCATAGTCAATGCCGCGTCTGCGCGACAGACCAGCGCCAACATTTTCGCTATTCTCCAAGAGAGTGATTCCCTTGATTCTTCTGAGGATGTCAAGTGTGCCGTCTGTTGACTTGTCTTCAACGACAATAACCTCACACTTCTCTGTCTGATTCAAGGCGCTTGCAACGCTCTGTTCGATATATCTTTCAACATTGTATGCCGTAATGACTATGGCACATCTGTACATCTTTTTCATATTTCTTGTTTGAGAGGATTAGGCAGGATGCACTATTGTACACTATTGTGCACCCTGTCTAAATGTTAGTTCTTGGCTATGCCAGTTTCAAAAGGTCTTCCAGCGCGGAGACACGGGATGCCAAGGCGGAGAGGTCATCGGTGGTGGCGGCGGTTTTACTATTACTGTTATATCCCCAAATAAATTCACCGCTTGAGTTTATACCAAAACTTTTTCCTGTTCCAATGGTTACACCAGCAAAACCGACCATTCCATTTGCTGCAAATGGAATATCGCTGCCAATTCTTAACACTTTACAGAGTTGAATAGAATCTTCAGCAGCCTTATTGCCAATACGTATTTCTACATCGTAATCGGAACCAACTGCAATAGTACCGATGTTAACGTCATCACAGATTCTTACATTAGTACCGATGTTAACGTCTATGCCGATAGAAGCTCTATCATTGATACTAACACCTTCTCCGATTGTAGCACCTTCACTGATACGGACTGGAGTACCGAGAGAAACATTACTAAGATTTTGAAGAATAAAGTCTCGACCATCCTTTACAATCTTCACATCTCCAATCTTTCCAGCCACCGCATCAAGTTTCACCTTATCAGTGGCAGACATAACGCCAGCCGTGGTAGAGGTGGCAGGAAGAATACCAAGGTCACTTTCCGTAGTCGCCTCTCGTCCGTTGACAAAGGTAATGGTCTTCTTGAATGATACGCCATTATCCTGCGGAATATCTTCCTCCTGTGCGAATTTCACATTAGCGACAGCTACGTCTTCAATTTCGCTCTTCTTGGCATAGCTCGTCAAATCCTGCAAGCCCTGCAAGGCGTCCCAGTTCTTGGTGGTAGCAGGGTCAATGGCAGCGCTGAAAGCAGCAACACATACCACGTTCACGCCAGCAGGATAAGCCTTGCCATCAATGGTTATGGCATCGGTAATATTCCACACATCGCCAGCCTTTGCAGAAGTGAGAGCCTTCAACTGAGCGGCAGTGCATGAACCCTTAGTTGTGTAGACACTTCCAAGTGCAGAAACCTTCTGGTCTGCGTAGCTCTTGGCAGAAGCGAGAGCACTGTTTGCCTTCGTGGTTGCGTCTGTAGCGGCAGCATTAACGGCCTCTGTCTTCTTAGTGTCAGCATAGCTCTTCGCTGAGGTCAGCGTGGCAGTGTCCTTGCCGTCAATCTCACTCTTTGAGTATGTTTTGCCGCTTGCAGAGGCGATAGATGCCTTCAACTCTTTGTTGATGTCGCTCTGCAATTTATCCTCTTCAAGGTCAACGACCTGTGAGGCTTCAACTGCAACACCGTCACTCGTGTCTGATTTGATACGAGATGTGTATTTGATATAGTCGGATGCTACTCCGTATTTTTTTGCCATTTCTCTTTGGATTAATAAAGTTCAACATTATGGACGCTTACACCCATCTTTGATGCCATACGATACACTCTGTAAGTGATGCCAGAACCTGTTGCGTCAGCCTGCTTAACAAAGTTGACTGGCAGCGGGCCTTCGCGACCTGCAAGGTTGTTTGCCAAGTTAGGCGAAACAGTAACATCAGACGGAATCAGAACATAGCCGTAAGGCTTTTCTGCCGTGAAGGAGAATTTATACGTGCCGTTTGAATTGCTCTGCAATTTCGTGCCGTTGACCTGAGCAAGGAACTTAGCCATTTCAGCCGCATCGCTGACAGGTGCTGTCTCGTAAGAGCTGACACCAAACAGAATCTGATTGTAGGCATAAACCGTCTTTGATGCAGTTCTTGCAACGCCCTTAACGGTTGCATGTACATCAAAGAGGGTAGTCGAACTTGCATTCACCGTGCCAGAATAAACGCCAGTAGACTTCTTCGTAACGGTGACGGATGCGCCTCCTGCTGTCATTGTTGGCAGCGCATCAGCGTCAACATTTGCACCAGCAAATGTACAGGTGACGGTCAACGTGAATGCCGTTGATGTACCCTTGACGAAAGTTGCGGAAGGTGAAACGCTGAACGAAATCTTCGCCTTCGCGTCATTCTCCTCCTTAACCTTACGGTTCACATACTCTGCCTGCGTGTCCGAGATTCCACGGATAACGGCAGAGGCTTCATACACGAGCGCATTTTCGCTCTTGACCACGTCAACGCGGCCTTCTGTGCCTTCTGTGTCAGCCTTTGAAGCCGCCACAGATGCTTTTTCTCTGAATTTAATGAATTTTGCCATGTTTTTTTATTTTGTTTTTAACTCATGAGTTTATTCGTCTGTTTGATTGAGGGTGAGAAGAGATTTTAGCATCTCAATGTCGGCTGAAGAAACGCCACCGCCGCCCTGTCCGATTTGCTTGCGCAATTCATCCACTTGCGACTGAAGCTTCTCCAACACGATATTAATACCCGTAAAATCTTCTTCTATCTTATTGAATTTTATGCTGTCCTCGTAAATGGCTAACTCGTTAGCATCAACACGTTTCTTCAACTTGGCGCTATCGCTTTGAAGGTTGCCGACCTGCATATCCAGCAGATTGAAATCATCCTCCGTTTTGTCTTGGCGCTTTCTTAGCTCGTTGATGTCGTCGTAAATCTCCATTCTTATAGACGACACCTTTGCGGCATTGTCGTCTATTTTCTTTTCAAGGTAGGCTTTCTCGGATGTTATGCGGTTGTCAAGATTGTCAACATTACCTTTTAATTCAAGGTAGTTGGCGTTGACAAGATTACCGATAGCTGTAGCATTGTCCTTGATTTGGGCAATCTCTGTATCTGTCGCGTCTGCCCACTGACGGGCGGCGGCTATATGCTGGGTTTCCTCCTTGTCTGTTATGGTGACACTCTGCGCGTCTGACGCAACGGCAGTAACGACGTTAGGCTCTGCGCCTTCTAAAATGGTGTCAAGCTTTACCTTGTCGGCACCATACATAAGGCCGTCTATGCCCCTCTCTGCCATCGGGAGGGTTACACTGCCAGAAGTGATGTCGCTGATATATTTCTTGCCATTGATGTAGATAACACTGGCACCGCCAAATACGGTTTCATTCAGTACAATACGGCCGTCTGTTGTGAAGCACAATACATGTGCAGGAACAGAGGCAGACATGGCCACATTGAAAGACGTGCCGACATCAACCCTAAACGGTTGTTCTTCGATATTTCCCCACGCTTCTCTTGTCATTGTCTATTGTTTTTCTGATGGTTGAATATGGGCATGTCTGTATGCCAATGCCGTCATTACCTGCATTTGGTCTACGGAAGAGAATACGGCAGCGGACATTGCTGCATTTGCGTACACAATGGCGCGTCTTAACTTGGGGCATATAGTAATTTTGCCTTCTTTCGCCACTGGCTTTTGCACATACTTGAATGATGCGACCTTGGCATTCTTTGCGCTGCAATAAAACTCCAATACGTTGTTTGGTACATCTATGGCAATTGCTGGGTGTCTTGGTGTCGCACCAATGCCGCTATATTGGTCTTGAAGACGTTCATAAGCAGGAGTCTCCTGTGCGGTAGGCATTGACACGGCGTAATCCCAGTCGTTCATCTTAAACGATACAAGGCGAAGGAAATCACTCGGCAGGGCAACGCTTCCTGCTTGTATGGCGCTACCCTTCTTCTCCTTTCCCCATGATACGATGTAGTCTTCTCCCTCCTTGACGGCATCATCGCACCCTTCCAACATCTCCAATGGCGCACCTTCTTCAATAGCCGTTGCAGCGTCAACCATTGTGGAGCGTATAATCTCGTCAAGTGTCAGCGTATCGGTGTCTCCAAGCATGGAAAGAGCCTTGCCGTCCATATTCTGGTCAAGCGCCACTCGTACCTCTTTCACCAAATCGTCAATGTTGCAGGTCTCCATATCTTACTGTTTGTCGTTGTTGTCCTTTTCCTTGTCTTCCGTCAAACCTTTAAAGATTACCTTATGCTCGTAGGCAGTAGACAATACCTGTGGAAGGGTTTTCATACTTGAACGCGGAACACCGAAGCGCTCGTTAAGAAATTCCTTGGCTTCGCTCATCGTGTCAACTTGAACAACCTCGGGTTCTTCGCTTTTTGTTTCCTCTTGTATTTCTTTCGGTTTCTCATCCTCCGTCACACGATTCAAGAAAAACTCCTTGTCATACAGGTAGTGGTGCTCCAAGGCCCAAATTTCTTCTGGGTCATTGGTGACGAAGTAACTTCCAAGCCCTGTGCAGGTATCGAAGTTCACATGTCTGTGTGTTCCATCCTCAAAAGTGAGGTCAAGAGATATAGTACAGGGAGCAATATATTTTTTCATGTCATTAAAAATTAAAAACGCGCCATAAGAAGCAGCCTATTTCTTATGGCGCGGAAAGTTTACTTATGTGCAAGCTGCACGCGTGCATGTGCCTTCGGGTAGCGTAGGTACAAGCAGGAGATTTCCTGCAAAACCGCTGCATCCGTGTTGCGGATTCCTGCCTTCTTCAAATCAAGGACGTTGCGCTTGAACGAAAGGAAGGTTTTCTTTGTGAGGTATTCGGGGTCAAGCACAAAGCCGCAATCCTTCATCTCGCACTGATTAAACAACTCGTGGTGAATGGTGAGGATTTCGCCGAAATCGGTTTCCCATGATTTAAACTTCAAGTTCCATTTCTCAACAGAATCCTTCAGGCGGAATTTCTCTGACTTAACCTTTGACAGGGTAGCAAGGAGGTCGGAGCCACAGAACATAATCTTGCGGCCGTTACTCAATCCTGTACCTACAAAGATGTCGCGTGAGAAGTCAACCAAGTCGTCATCGCTAATAACGCAAGCGTTTTCCTTTTCGTCCCAATGGCCAATGGTGTACTTGGGGCAACCCATCCACCAAATACCCTTGGTAAAGTAACGAGCCATACCATCCTTTGAGGCATGCTTAATAACGTTCTTGTCGCCGAAAAGAATACTCATCTCCTGGGTTACGCGCATATCGTAGATAGCGTCTTCTTCGAGGTCGGTGAAATTCCAGTCAACTTCCTTATCGCTCATCTTGTCAATCGTAGACTGTTCCACCTGAATCATGTAGTTCTGGCAGTACTGCTCTTCTGCGGTCGGCAGATTATTGAATCGTCCAGTCTGTACATCCAATTCTCCGCAAGACTTACCCATACGTACAAGAACGGTCTTTGCGTTGATGGCAGGAAGCCAAATGTTGTTGCTCGTCTCGGTTGAAACCTCACCATTAACGGCAAACACCTGCGGATAACCTTCGCTGTCCTTTCCGCACACGCAAAGGACGAGGTCGGGCACCACTTCCTTCTTGGCATCATAGGCGGAACCATTCTCCTTGGTGACAGCAGGAACACCGCAAACGCGAATAGTATCATCAATAGTGAAGATATTTGGGTCTTCAACCTTGAGTGATACGCGGTCGCCGCCAGTCTGCTTAACTACCGCTTCTTTAAGAAGGGTCTTAGTTGGACGTGTTCCTACGCTGTAGTACTTGACAATAAATGAATCCGTCTGTTGGGCGCTTGCCTGTCGGCTGATTTGGTCAATCGGCGTTGCCATAGGACGAATCTTGCAAATCTTCTGGTCAATGTCCTTAACGTAGAAATCGGGGTCTCCGTTCTCTCGTCCGTTCTGCATGGTGGCGGCACCTTCAACATTCATAGGCTTTTCTGGGCTTGCCGTGCCGCTGCCGGTCTTACCTGCGTCGGGCAAATCGGCGGCGGCAGCCATCATGACATTACCGCCTGCACCCAAGACAAAGCATAATACACTAAGAAGCAGGAAGCCAACAAACTTCATTGCTCCTTTAAAACTGATAGTCTGTTTCATGTGATTAATAATTGTATTTGGTTTATTTGAATTTTGTTCGTTTTTCGTCAGAATCCCAAATGCTTCCGCGACTGGCGATAGCATCCAGTGCGCCAAGGTCAGGGCTGCTCTGACTTTTAGACGCGCCACGGCTCTTTCCTCCGAGTGAAGGAACACCATCGCTATTCTTACTTTTTTTCAACTTCATGTCTATTTTCGCGTTGCGACCTCTGATTTCCCCCGCGTTTCCTGCTTCTTGCACATCCATGTCGTGCGTGATGGATTTACGGGCGAGGTCAAGGCTTTCTTCTGTGAACTTACCTACGATAGCATCTGATGCAATCTGAACGATAAACTGAAAGGCTTCATCTACTTGTTCGTCTGTCAAATTGTTTTTCTTCTGCCAGTCGTCTGCGGCCTGCAAGGAATCATCAAGATTCCTCTTGTATTCCTCTTCAAGGCTCTTTTCCTTGGCGACACGTTCAACATATTCTCTGTTTGCCGCTGCCACCTCTTCCTGCTTCTCTGGGTCGTTGGCCATATCGCCGACATCCTTCCCATACAATTTGATGAGCGTGAGGCGAGGGTCGCCACCATTGGCGAAGTCGGCAAACAATGCAGCGTTGCGTTCGTCAGCGTTGAACATATCCGTCAACTTTCTTTCGTCTTCGCGGTAGCGGTTCAATTCGCTCTCCGTACTGTCGTAGTCGTCAGAAATCTGGCCGAACATAGCCTCTTCATCATCAAAGTTTTTGTCGGGATATTTCTCAGAAAGTCGCTTCTTGAATGCGTCACGCTTGCTTGGTGTAGGCGTGGCCTCTCCTGCCGATGGAATCTTCACGTTGCCATCACCCGTACTAACTTGTTTATCTGCCATATAATTACTTGTTTAAGTGCTTTGAATTATGCTTTTAAGCAAAAGTAATTATAGTTAACTGCCAAATTCGCTTATCTTTATAACGGTAATTTATTATCTTTGCATTGTCAAAACATTTTACCGCATGAAGAAAAAGTTTAGTACGATAGAATACGAGGGCGAGAGAGCGAGAGAGGTTATACATGCCTGTCGGGAGACAATGAAAAAAGTGAAGCATATCAATGTCCTTGACATCTTCGCGGAGGCCGTCAAGCAGCCATCGTCTCGCTACTGGGTAAGCGAAGACCGCGCAATCTATGTGATGCGTCGGATGCTTCGTGGTGACGACCTGTCTTACATGAGGCAGACGAAGCGTAAAATGTTCTACGAGCTTTTCTGGCGGTTCATCGAATGCAAGAGAAAGCACGAGGATGCAGGCGTGTGTAATATTGTCCGAAAGATAATATACACGCCTGCATCCTCATTTTTTCTCACATCGGCATCAGCAAAGGCAATATATTATAAGCACAAAGATGAAAAATAGCAATCTTGACATAAATATCTTGTTGGCGGTCTCGTTGGCGCTTTTCGTGTTATCGTTCATCAGCCAAGATTCCGTGTATATTTCTCGGAATATGGCCTTAAATCGCCTATTTTACCCCCTTTTTCACGCCAACTTGATTCATGCGATTTTAAATATATTTTGCATTCTTCAATTGGCGTTCTATTACCGCATGTCGCGTTGGTTCCTGCTGACATCTTACATCATCGCTGTAACGGCACCCTCCTGCCTTATTGAAGGGACACTTGGTTTTTCTGGGGTTATCTTCGCGGCTCTTGGCCTATATTCGATGATAGTAACAAGAGGGTGGGTGATTGCTGCTCATGTGGCCTTATATTGTTCGCTGACAGCATTATTTTCGTGTGTGAATACTCTACTGCACCTTTATTGTTATGCGGTTGGCTTCGTCTGCTCACTATTAATAACTGAAAAACAATGGTGGAGATGGAGAAAGATATAGAGCGGATAATAGCAGAGGACGACGAGCGCATGAAGCGCTACCATTATGAGCCTAACCCGATAACTGGGGAAGGCTATTTTGGCGAGCGCGATAAAATTGAGATAGATGACTTCCCGATTCCTGTGCAGTTGGTTCCTAAAAGGATGCTGAAGATACCGTTCGTCAAGCAGCTGGTCAAGCATGGCAGTATAGAGAACTTCCTCTATGAGGTGATGGAGGAGGAAAACACGGAAGAGGCACGTGACACGGTTGTGCAGCAATTCATTCGATACCGCATCCGCTATGATTTCCCCTTTTTCTCGGCCTTGTTCCTGTATATTAAGGCGAAAGGTGGAGGCCGTGACATCCTCTTTCGCTTGACACGCCCACAACGCAGATTGGTCAATCGCTTCATGGAGCTATATGAAGCCAAGAAGCCAATACGTATTATTCTTTTAAAGGCTCGTCAGCTTGGCGGTTCAACACTCATTCAGTTGTTCATGCTATGGATGCAGATAACGCAGGAATACGGCCTTAACTCGCTCATCATCGCTCATCAGTCTATTGCATCGGATGAAATCCTTGATATGTTCAATAAGGCAGTAACGCAGCTGCCTTCATGGATATTACATAAGCTTGGAGAGCAATACAAGGCGAATGAATCTACATTTGTTAATGTCGGCCACAGCGGAGCCATTAAACGTGTTCCTCAGCGAGATTGTAAGATTAAGGTCGGAACCGCTGAGCGTCCTGATTCCTGCCGTGGTGGTGACTACAACCTTATCCACCTCTCAGAGGTTGGTCTATGGAAGACAACAGATGGGAAAAGCCCAGAAGACATTGTGCAGTCTGCCTGCTCTGGTGTCCTCTATAAGCATCGCACAATGATAGTGTATGAATCAACCGCTAAGGGTGTAGGAAACTTCTTCCACCGCGAGTTCCTTGCGGCATTTGAGGGGAAATCGCAATTTGAAGCTATCGTTATATGTTGGTATGACATCGACCTTTATGTTCTGCCATTCGCAGACGATAAGGAAAGAGAGAGCTTCGCGCGTTCAATGTATGAACATAGGAACGAAACAGAAGCATCTTCTGAACGTGAGGAATGTGGCCAATACATCTACTGGCTATGGCAGAAAGGTGCAACATTGGAGGCCATAAACTGGTACATAGCGGAACGTAGGAAATATTCAGACCATGCCCGTATGGCCTCAGAGTATCCCTCTGATTACATTGAAGCCTTCAGCTTCAGCGGCGAAATCGTCTTCGACCGCCATCAAGTAGAAGAATTGCGTCACACATGCAAGACTCCTCGTGCTGTCGGTGACATCGTGGCTGACGCTAACGAAGGCGCGAAGGCTTTGTCTAATGTGAGGTTCAGCGAAGAAAAGAAGGGTGGATTGGCAATATGGGAATACCCAGAGATATTCAACGATAACACGGTGGTTACTGACAGATATTTGACTGTTGTAGACATCGGTGGTCGTTCTTCCAAGGCAGACTGGTCGGTTATTGTTGTCTTCGATAGGTTCGCCATGCAGTGGGGTGGAAAACCCGAGGTTGTGGCCCAGTGGTACGGACACATAGACATGGATATTCTCGCGTGGAAGGCAGCACAGATAAGCAGATATTACGACAACGCAGAGCTGGTGATAGAATCCAACACGTTAGAGACGCATGACAGGGAGCGAATGGTTGACGGCGACCAATCTGGTTATATTCTCAACCGCATCAAGGATTATTATCCTAATCTATATGCTCGCGACCAATCAGAAGAAGAAATATTGCAGAATGCGCCTAAAAAATATGGGTTCCACACCAATACGGCGACCAAGCCAATTGTCGTCAGTGCATTGCAGCGAGCGGTGAGAGAGAGGCTCTATGTTGAGCGAGACGGCAGGAGCCTCGACGAGATGATTAGCTATGAGCGCAAACCAAATGGCGCATTTGGTGCCATTCTCGGCTGTCACGATGACCTGCTTATGACGAGAGCTATTGGCATGCACATCTGCTTCTCTAAGATGCCGCTCCCAAGGATAGTTGACAAGACAAGATATATTGAAGAAGTCTTCCAACACGAGATACCAGGTAAAAATATTGACAACGAAAAACGTTAAATTATTGAATATGATTAGATTACTTAAAAGATTAAAAGCAAAGATGGTCTATAGTAAGGCCGTCAGAATGGCGGAATCGGCATCAGCTAATGACAACGGTAACCGCTATTATGTGATGCCTTCAACTGTTAGAGGAAAGGTGATTATCTTCGACCGCTCTCAGTTCAGACAACTAAAGCGCAAACACTACGTCAAAGAATCAATGAAGATGCAGGATTGTGTTAAAAACTGCTTCTATCACACGCGAGACAAGGCAGGGAATGAGATGCACCCGTTACTCGTGGAAAAGGGACGCAAGCGCTTCATGCAATGGTCTTTATATAAAAAAAAGGAGGAGAAATGAATATAGTAATCAAGAAGGAGGACGTTATAGATATTGTTTCGCGTTCCGTAGCGCTTCTTAACAGACAGCTACAACAACAGCAACAACCGCAGCTACTCGGGATTGACGAGTTTACTCGCCATTTTGCCGAAATTGATTGGACGAACGTGTGGTCTGTAATCACAACGGCAAGCGAGCGTTACATGACCTCTCTCAGTGAAGGGGAGGGAAGCATTACACTCACGCTCTCAATGCCGCCACGTTACGCCCTTGAACAGGCACCACTACAGCAGACATACAAGAACGTCGCCGCATGGACTATCATGTCCTTGTACGCGGAGAAAAACTCGGCACCAGCGAATATTTTGCAAGTAATATCTCAACAGGCTAATGTCTATTTAAGTCTACTGAAGGATTCTCTTGCTGGCCACCGCTCGGCACCAGTGAGGAAAGAGCCGAAGAAGGTAAAAAATATTGACAAGATAAATTGGTTGTAATATGAACAAGACACTGACGATTCATATATACTTGACCGAATTGCTTCATGAGATTGCTAAGACATCGTGGCAAATCGGCCGTTCTCGCAAGGGAATGCAGCAAGTATCTCACGCGGAAGACATTCAGGATATAGATGAAGAGCGGATATTGCGCTCCGTGCAAACGGCAATGAAGGATGTGAGGATTGCTCTTGCTGAATACATTGTAGAAGGTGCGACGACAGCAGATAATATATTATTATCAGCAACACGCAAGGCCGTTGCAGGCGATAACGCAATAACAATGACATGGGGTAGCGGAATAACCGAGCAGGAGGAAGACAATGTAATCACCTTCGTTCTCCGCGTTCCTTCCAATTACGCGAATGGCCAAACTGTTTCACTCGCCACCTCTACTCATTCCTATATTGTGAACTACGCCCTGTCTGAATGGCTATTGCAGACAGACCCAGCAGAGGCAGGGAATTACAAGCAGATGGCAGCAGAGGCGTTGCAACAGTTATATGCTGCATCCTTCGCTCGTATTCAGCCTCGCCGCGCTCATGCACCGAAGAACAAAAAACCACTAACCAATAACGAAGTGAGATATGAATAGCTGTAGAATGCCACACACAACGAGAGTAACAATAAGACTGAAGACGAATAATCTTCTATACGACATCGCTCAAGCAGGATTCCTTTCCGCTGAAGCTGTTGCATTGAGATTGCAGGATAATCAGCATGTGAAGCACCGCATGAAGGATATTGTAGAGGATGGTAATGTTGACATTGTTATCCGCGAACTTGACAATGCCTACACGCATTCCATGTTGCAACTGTCTCAGTTCGCGCCTCCTTCTCCACGAGAAGAGGAAATTACAATGACGGATGATTATAACGACTATCGCGAGAGCTACGACTATACCATACTCATCAACTATGAGCATGCACGCTTCCTCGCTGAGCGCCTGACCTCGTTGCTTCATGATTATCTTGTGTCATCTGCAATCTGCCGCTATATCTCTGTTGTTGCAGACACATCACACTCGTCTGAATTGTACAAACAACGAGAAGAAGATACCATTGGTGAGATTATCGCCATGCTATCCATGTATGATTGTGAGAGACCAATCACGGCTACAATGTGACGAGTATTCTCGCCAATTGATTCATCCAACCATTCCCGCAACAAGAAATTGCGGGAATTTTTGTTGCTTAACGTATTTATTTATTTTTGCCTACTAAATATCTCTCTATCAGATATTTAAACACAAGGCCAGCACTAATTTTCAATCTGAAAAGAGGTTAATTATTAATCTCCCCATCATTCTCTTGTGGTATATTTTAAATATACTACAAAAAAGTTATATAAATATTTGGCTGTATAACGTTTTTGTTATATCTTTGCACATAGTTAATGAATACAGAAGTTTAATCTATTAAAAGCGAAATGAAATGGAGTGAGCTAAAAAGACAAGCATTAAAGCACGGCTTCAAGTTTGTGAAGCATGGTAAAGAACACGATGAGTATTGCAATGATACGACAGGTGTCACAATACAAATCGAAAGACATGGAAGTCAAGAGGTGCGCAAAGGGTTGTATCTCAGACTTAAAAAACAAATCGGATTTTAAAACAAAAGCGAGGAGGCACCTTTCTCCTCGCCTTTAAATCATAAGGAAAATGAAAGACAAAAACTTTATTGTGACTATCGAAAAAGACAACGACGGCACATTTATAGCATATAACGTTGACGAAAGTCCCTATACGTTAATAGGGCGTGGCGATACGGTGAAAGATGCAAAGGCTGACTTTATGAACTCTTTGCAGGAAATAAAGACGAGTGAGGAGGAAGGGAAAGGTTCTGCCGCTCCTATTCTCTCAACTATGCCTGTATTTCGTTTTGACCTCTCTTCGTTGTTTGATTACTATTCGATGTTGAACGTTAGCGCATTTGCGCGTTATCTTGGTATCAATGAGACTTTAATGCGCCAGTATAAGAAGGGGAATACGTATATTTCCGACTTGCAATTACAAAAGATAGAGAAAGGGTTGCATCGCTTAGGGGCTGATTTTCTCGGGCTTCGGCTCGTATAGGTTCTACGTTCACTTCATTCTCGAAGAGCATCTTAGGTTATAATTTCAGCAAATTAAATCCATTCGTAAGGTGGTGATTTTGAAGCCAATCAAAACAAAATGGCGCGTTTCGGCAAATTACCAGCAAATTAAATCCGTCCTTATACTTCGTGATTATAGCGAATTATAGCGAATTATAACCGAAAAACAAGGCTCGTCACGTTATAATGTGGCGAGCCTTGTTTTATCTCATTCTGTTTGCTTGTCTCATTTGGTATTCTACGCTCATACCGTCAATCGTCTCTCCGTCTTCCAGATTCGCCATGACGACCGCGACAAACGCCTTGTAAGGACTTCCGTGCAGCCTTGCGATTCTCGCCCTGGTTCCAGAGCCAACATACAGGTAGTTAGTGTAATCTCGCGTTCCAAGTAGGGCTACCGAGGCGTGTGCATTGTTAAGATTCCCACGTACCATAATGTCGGTGATGGTTCCAAGCGCATGTGCGTTGTTCAACTTCATTGGCCTTGTGACAATGACACCTCCTTGCGCCTCTCCATCCTCACAGACATTCACGAGCTGCGCTTCTATACCTTCTTGCGTGATTGCGAGTCCATCAGGATAACTATTGACAGAATACTTATACTCGCTCCTGATTGTAGACCACATCTTACTTGTCAGTGATAGTACATACGCATACATCTTATCATGGTTGAATACGATAACTCGCTGCCGCGTGTAGTCATATACCATGCCTGCATTGTCAAGGTATGACAGGAAGCCAGAATCGGGAATCTCAGAAGGTTCAACCCCTTCTGCTCGTGACATTTTTTTGACAACATTATGACTAAGGAGTGAAGCAGGATTATCGTGCAGCACCTCTGTTATACAGGTAGATTGTGAACCGCTTATCATCATGATGCCTCTCTTTGTCGGAAAAAGTATACTTCTATCAAGCGATATGATTGCGTTGGGATTGCTGCACACGTCTCTCGTGACTGGGGTTGCCGTCTGATAGCTGCCATCATTGCCGACGGATAATGCCCATACGCCGTTTGAAGTGAATGCGTATAGAGGGAATTGACCGAACTGCCCTTGCGACATGGCGGCGACAGCGGATGCGATTCCGACCACTTCTCCAATGCCGACATCGTTCACGCCTATAGATGGAAAGTAGAATGGATTATTCACGGCAGATGTATAGATAGACGAGCTAACCTCAACCTTCTTATTCTCGTCTCCTTTGTCCTGCGGAAGGTCTGATGGAAGATTAAGGTAATCGGTATATAACGAGGCATAAGATAGATTAAGGAAGTCGTGCATCTTCATCTCCATGCTCATGAGTGGTTTGAGTACTCCGCTTGTCGTTCTCCACCAAATGGCATTATTCGCTGACGTGTAAGGGCAGAAGAATATAGTTGGCACACGATTGTGTGTACTGCTATATATAAAGCATTTCCCCTCTGTGTATAATTTAATTTCCCTTCCTTCCTCAACGGTGACGGTAAATGCGTTTGACATCGTTGCGCTTGAATTTGGCAACTCACCGAATGTAATACCGCCGCCAGTCTCTGCATAGGTTACAGGTACATAGCCGTCAAAGCGGCAGAAAGCCTGCCTTATAGGGTATCCATCATACAACTGCCTCGTGACGCCAGCAAGATTCAATCGGGAGTTGTAGACATAAGACCTTTTAGCAGAAATCTTCTCGTGTGATTGATAGTCGTCTGTCATTACCTCGCGGTTGACAAGAGATTGTAAATAATCATCCTTCACCTTAATTGTGACCGCTTCCCCCTTCCTGCTTTGCTCGCTTGCGTTGATTAACTCATTCAACGAAATGCTCTTTAGTAAGTAGAATGAAGAGCAATCTGTCAGCTTCTTGCGCATATCTTCGTCTGTCACGGCAGGAAGTTCGATGGTGTCAACCTCATTATACTTGCCAGTATCCTTAGAAATGAATGCAGGCCAGCAATACGCATTAAACAGGTCTACCATTTTGAAGGCGCTGTAGTGCTTCGCGTAGTCTCCGCTAATATGTGAGACACTTGACGGCAATCCCCACATGAGGGCGTTAGCACTCAGCCTGCCAACGTAGTCACCTTTATTATAATCACTATATTTAATCTTCGTGAATTGAATTGTGTCTACAATGCCACCTGCATCATAGGTATAAAGAGGAGCGCTTACGAATATATCCACGCTCTTTACGATGTCCCCCCATTCCTCCTTGAATGCCTTGGTGATATTGTCTTCCATGAAGAAGGTGAGTGCAGCACGAACCGCAAAGACATCAACTCTGCAATCTGTCAACTTACTGCCGCTATAGCTTGATTGACGCAAAAACGGCATAATAGCATGGTATGTTGAAGGCATCATTAATATCGGTGCAGAATGATGAACTAATGTTCCATCATACAGACGAAGAGCATATCTCACGAAGAAAGGGAAACAGAATTTTCCTTTACCTGTTACATGCTCGTTGATGAGCTTAGATACAGGAGCCAGCATCGTGGTAGTGTACGCCGTTAGGTATTCTCGCTTATAGGTGTGGTCCTTGTTCGGAAACACTTCATAATCGAAGTGAACAAACATACCATCAGCCTCGGAACATTCCTTACTATATAGGATAGGCTCACCGAGTAATCCGAACCGCATACCTATCTCAGGCAGGGCGTCACCAAGTGATTTGTATTCCACGTTTTTCCATAGGTAGTAATTGATGCTGCCTTCCGTGAATATCAATAGTGTGTTACCAATGGCATCCACATGAGAGACCTCAGCTTTCATTGATGCGAACTCCACCATGTTATTCTCATCTGCCGCATCACAATAGTAGTAGTCGTAAAAGCCTTCTTTAATCTGCCCATCGTCATCTGTTGCTTGCGCCTGAAAGATATAATGCTTATAGCCCGAATTAGCGTGAATAAACAAGAATCGGAATCCAATTGGAACATTCATTACCACCTTCGGCTTGCGCATCGGGTGAACCTCACCATATTCATGCACGAGGTTGTGAAGCAACGCCGTCTGGCCGTCTTGACAAGCGTAGTCAGACGGCACGGTCGTCATTCCTGTTATAGCAATATCCATCATACCTTCTTATCAATCTTGTATAACTTCCTACCCTTAATCTTAACAACAGACACGTCCATTTGTGCATGCTCTCCAGCTATCTTGTAATCATAGAAGATACGATTCACGGTTGGCACAAGGCATTCAAATCCTATGCTGTCGTAATAGTCGTTTCGGCATAAGACTGAGCGGTATGTTCCGTCCTCGCCTTCATCTGCCGAGAAATGAATATAATAACCCCCTTTCTCGTCTTGCACCACACGTGCTGCCACCTTACCGATTGGCCCGAGGTCTTTTCGTATATATGCGATAAACCCGTCAGACAACGAGATTGAGTTGTCTGACGAGTCTGCAATGATGTATAACCTACCGTAACGTAGTTTGCGAAAAATGTCCTTTAACTTCATTATTTATGCTGATAGTCTTTGTAGTCCTGGTTCCTGCTGCGGAAGCTGATTGTCTCCACGTAATCAAAAGAGCGATTTTTTTCAAGCGCTTGCTTGTGACGGTACGCTTCTTCCTTGTTACGGAAGATATAGTTACTTATGCCATAATCGAATGAGCCTGCCGACACAACAATATTGGCATAGTACTTCCTGCCAAATAGATGGCGGACGAGCATGGTTAATAGTGATTCCTTTTCCATTCTGCTAAAATAGCGTATTATTGGAATGTGTTGTGCTTATCTTTACCATTAATACTTTTAGTATCCAGTCTCAACGAACATTTCGATATTAGACAATCGCTCCCTCTCCTTCTTAACCAAATCAATATTCTCTTCCAAAAAATGCTTGATTAATCGTGAAGTGGTCTTTAGAATCTCCTCCTTGTGACAGTCAATCGCCTTGACCATAAATTCTTCCACCAGCGAATCATCTTTAAACCTCAACCATTCTTCTTTTATTGGTTCTCCCTGCTCATTGACCCTGTTCAATACAAGGTAAGATTTCAGTTGAATGGTGAAAGGGTGCATGCAATTAGAGTTGACTTCTGTATTGTTGAATCCGTAGTAATTGGACTTATATGCGATAGAGCGATATATTTTGCTATTCTTGTCAACAGCCTCATCTAACTTTCTCGCGGCTTTGTAAAGATTCTTGTAATCTGTAATATCCATAATTGTCAGGGTTTGATTTTCACTCTTACTCTTATTCCTGATGCGTGTCTTATCGTCCAAATATCAAGCAGCGCTTGCAGTTCATGCACGGATTCGATTTCGTACATGAACATCGCATCGTGCATTCTTTTTGAACTATCTGGGAACAATATCGGGCAGAACGCGTTATGAGATACCGCAGAAGGTCTAAGTCCGATGGTAATAGGCTCAAAATTTACAAAGAGCACATTTACTCCATTCACGGATGACTTCTGCCATCCGTTTGCTTTCAGTAATTCTTCTGATAGCGGATACGGCGACATATCTTTGTATGAAGATATTGCCATCTGCCTGCCTCCATCTTCATACACCTCTCTATGACGAATCGTACCGCTGATGTTGTCAATACCTTCAACGATAGAGTATTTATAGCCTTCGTACTTGTTTTCCTTGGTGATAATATCACCAATTCTTAATTCTCTAATGTTTATCATTTCATTTCTCCCCGTCTATAACTTCTTTACCTACAAGATGTTCATTACCATCAAACGGTATGCAAAATTCGTAATATCCCCCGAGCGTCCTAAAATTATAGATGCCGAATTGCACATAATGCGAGAAAAAATCTATCTTCCAACTTTGCTTCCTGTTGCGAACAAGAACTTTATCGTAAGTCTTAAAGTGTGGAGCTTTTTTTTCGACCCTCATTATTCTTCCGCATTTAACAGCAAAGGTGTACGATTTATCCATCGATTCAAAGAACAATTCACGCTGCTCTTCATCGGCTTTCTGATAATCTTTTGTGTTAACAGTCAAATGTTTTGGTCTAAACTCTTTTCCGCCAAATTCGCTTGGCTTGTCGAAGTAGTCGATTATACTCATCTCCGTAAAATTGTCTTTGAGTGCCCAGCAATCAAAGACAAACATAGCTCCGTCCTTTTGATTGATAACGACATCACCATGTTTGAAAAACTTATTCCAGTCACGCATTTCTGATGAAGGAAACATAATACATTCACCGCCCTGCGCTTCCTTTATTTTTCCGTATTTATCAAGCACGACATCGCGTTCTAAAGTTCCTCTTATAATTGTGTTCACGTTCTCGAGGATAATTCCATTACCATCGCGCGTGAATCCTTTAAGGTACGCATTGCCATACATAGTTGTGTATAGTATTATTTCATTGGGTTTGTAGTCGCGAAGAATCTCAGCGATATTAACAGGTTCTTTTTCTGTTTCCTCTAATTTTGGCAGTGTGCAGCACTGCTCTGTGTCTTTATTAGTTGCCATAGTTGTTTGTTTTATAATTCCTCAAATTCCTTTCTGTAATCCTCTAAATTCTTTCTTATGTACTTCTCAACTAAATCTTCTATCTCGCTACGTTGAGCCTCCGAAAGAAAAGGGTAAACGCTAAAGCTATCAGTTGTGCGCACACCTTTAAGCCGAATTTCAAACGTATATCCTCCTTCAATCTTCTCTATCGCCTCAGAGATGTATTTCATTTCATCGGCAATATTGTTAATCATTTTAAGCCTTTCTTCTGTCATGGTTCAATCGATTAAATTATTCATTTTCCTGTACCACGCAACGCCATTTTCATCGACGCATCGCCTATATTTCACTTTTGGATTGTATATCCTAATAAGCATATTAAGCTGTGGTTCTGCCACATCCTTCAAGTCGCTGTCACGATATTCAATCGCGTCAGACTGACGATAACCAAAGTTGCGCAGCGGTTTGAAAGTTGTATATCCGTCAGGAGATATAATCTCCGCATATACAACATAATCACCATTTTCTTTAATTATCCTCGCTTCCATCTTTTGTGATTTTATATCCTCGGCTTTCCAGTTCTTCAATAATTTTATCCTCGCCAAGTCGGTTAACAACCTCTTTCGCACCAAGCATTTTGACAAAAGCTTTTTGATGTAAAGCGTCAAGATAGTCATAACAATCGAAGACGAAATCTACCTCCTCAGAATCAGATAGACAATCAATGATGTCGTATGGGTCCATGTTATGAGATATTCCGTATTTACTCATAGCTTTACCATTTTTCTTCCAATAATTTTACCAAACCTTTTCCATCGCGAAATCTGTCAGTCACAGCGTTTACGCACCTGCACACATATTCATCCTTGTTGAGATTAACGTCCTTACTTCCGCGAATGAATATCCGCTTTTTTATCAATTCTTCAAGAGAACAAAGGAGAGGTATAAGCGTCTCAGTGTTGTAGGCGTAGATACCTTTGATATATGAGTAATCTCTGTATACCTCCATGTCTCCTTTGCGGCAGGCTTCTGCCAACTCTGCAACAATTCTCGTACATTCCAACTGAGCATACAAGACAGGGTCTGTCAAGCATGGCTTACATGCTTGCATCATGCAGTAACGCAGCGCATCATATTTCTCTTTCATGTGCTCGCTGAAGATGTCAACAAAGTGGTCATAGCCTTCCAAATACCTTTCTTTCTGTATGGTATTGTACATCCAAGCATTCAGTCTCGCCACCGCAAAGAGAACGTAATATCTGTAATTTGTAAATGCTTTCATGTTTGTAGTTTTTTATTCTGCGTCACATTTTCCATTACTGCTTGAACCTGCCACCCATCGCCTTACTGGTCTGAGAACCATTATAGCGGATTGATAATCACTGCTTACATCACTTTCAAATTCAAAGACTATTTCGCCACACATGCCGTTTTCTCGCTTTAAACGAATATCCATGCCCCGCTTATTCGATGCGTTGATTTCATCAAGTCGTTTATTAAGGTCGGCAATTAGAACCTCTGGCGTATATTCTTCGCCGAACTCTACAAGACAATTCTTGTAGCTTTTAAGGTACTCGGCAAGTACCTTTTCTTTCATGTTTCTTCTATTACAAGAGACTGAAACAACAAAATAGTATTCCTTCTTCATAATATGTTTTTATTGGTTGGTGCAGATGAGAGGAATCGAACCTCTTATCTCACATATTCTATTTAATCAAATCATAACAACTATGGAACTTCCAAAAGTATGAGACCCAGTCTCAATCACCTGCGTGTAGCTCGCTGCGGAAATCTTCTCACCCATAACTTTTTACAGATTCACAGTTTCATTTGCGATGCAACTCTTTGCACCTCGTGACAAGAACCGCAGCGAGCTTATATCATTAAAGAAAATCGTACATCAGCGATTGTTCATGCTCCTCGTACAATTTCGCTTCTCTGTCAAGTTTTTCATACGCCTCTCGTTTGAGTGTGGCGTATAGCCCTGAATATTCGTTGAGGATTATGATTTTCAATTTCACGTCCTCCTTATCTTCTTCTACGTTGTAGACGGAGCAATCACTACATTGCCAATCTTCATCAACGATTAATTCGACTTCGTAATTCTTCTTGCCAATCTCCATATAAAAATTGGCAGTGAGATAACCGCGTGTGCGGCAGATACATTGCTCTTCTGCGTCCTGCATCAGCAATTCTCTTATCTCAGCAATTCTCTTAATCTTATTCATACAACAAGGTTTTAAATTGGCTCAGATAGGTGGACTCGAACCACCTGTGCCGCCAAGTCCAAACGCAAACGAAAGGTGAATGCGCCAGCTATCGGCATATCTGAGGAGGATATAAAGAATTTATGTAGTAGTTACATGATAGTTACATGATAGTTACATAACTTCTCGTGGCAGCTCACGCGGTATGGATGATGCCGAGCCTCATCCGTTTACAACTTCACGACATAGATAGTTACTTTCACGTGATGCCACTTTATCGGGGATTTGGGCCTTGCTACTATATATTTCGCTTCCGTACCCCTTTACCAATAAGTCAAAGAACACTTTTCGCTTGTGAGCCACGGCGGAATCGAACCGCCACACACCATCAACAACTCAATTCTCACAACACAATGAAAGGTGTGCAACCATTAGGCTCTGTCTTGTTTTTCTCGGCAAGCAAGCCGACGACGATTAGTCAGATTATCGCGAGATTCCAACTGCATCGGTCTGAATACCGATGAAAACGAGACGTGAAAAATAAAACACAGAACGCTTTCCAATTACTTGGATATTTGTATATTTGCGGTAACAAGATATGCAACTTGTTCCGTAACACGTTGCAAAGGTAGATATAATATCTATTGTAACCAAATAAATCTTAGATTTTATTTCTAATTTAACACTTTACAACTATGAATCTAAACGAAAGAATCCTTACATTTATCAGCCACTTAGAAATGAATGTTGCTGAATTTGAGCGTAATTGCAATCTTAGCAACGGCTCTGTATCTAAAATGGGAGACAATACCAGACGTTCAACGTTAGAGAAAATATCTAAGATTTACCCATCTCTCAATCTCAATTGGCTCCTTACAGGAGAAGGCTCTATGGTTTTAGGAGAGGAGAACGCGGTGCAGCAAAAGCAGGAATCGACAGAGAGTAAGGGCGATTTCGTAAGAGTGAAGATTCATGACGACCATGTTCACTACACATATATCAATCGTAATCACGTGTATGCCGTAAGAGAAGAGGCAGACCGTATCACCGTTTACATGACAAATGGTGATAACTATACCATCTTCGAGGACTTTAAGCGCGTATTGTCAGATTTACTCAGATGAATTCTTCCGCTTCTCGCAGTAATCTTCTATAATCGGCTTGATGTGCTTGGCCGCTTCGCTGAGGTCAGACAACTGCCGCATGACTTCATCACTTGACACGTCTATCGGGCCGTCATTCCCACAATGTGGGTCGTTCAATACCTCCATTTCTTGGCTGTAATGCTTACCGTAAAACCTTAATTTGATATTCAGATACATAGGTCAATTGTTAATGTGATTGTATTTTTCCTTATATAACTCTTCAACCACCGCCCTAATTCGCTTGGTGACTTCACCGTAAAACTGACATTGGGCAATTACTTCTCCGTGAGATGGGTCTACCTTATCGCTATCCATGAAGTTTTCTATATCGTAATAGGGGATTAAACTCGCCAAAACACTTGGCTTGTTATCCGAACTAAACGGTTCAGTATGAACTATAATTTTCAAATCCATAAATATATGAGTGATTTAAAACGTTATGGCCGTATAGTAGAAATACACGATGCCAACAAACAATATGATTATATTAATCTTGATTCTATTAAAGCTATTTTTCGCAACGGAGACAAAACGAAGGTCTATTTAGATGGGAACTTAGAAGTATCATTCTCTTCACCAACACTTGACGAGTTATTAGAACTTTTGGCTGAGTAATAATCATAGACCAATTGCCTGATTCGCTTCGTTATTTCGCCGTAGTCAGCAAACGTTTCAGCGTCCTGCCTGTTAGATGGGTCTGAATTGCCGCTGTATGGACTACTTTTGTTGTAAATTTCATCACTTGTGACAACCGCACCGATACAAGGCTTGCCGTGCTCTTTATCAAAGCTGTAATTTGGATTCTTGTAAATAACGATTCTTAATTCCATATTATATCAGTTTTTTAATTGTTAAATCCAACGGAGTAGATTTTTAGGTTCAAGTCTTGCTTGTTAGATATTTAATCGCTATTTTTGCGATAGATATTCCGCAAACGTGTTGTGTAACTTGTTTTGGAATACATTGCAAAGATAAGGTATACCTGTTATTACCAAAGTAAAAACAGGTATTTACTTTATAGTTTAAATCTTATTGTATGGTTTGATATTATAATACTATGCAGACATTACGAGAACAAAGAAAAGAACGCCTACAAGTATTCGGGTATTCCATGAATGCTTTCGCGAATAGTGTAGGTATAGAACCAAGTAATCTCAGTAAAATGCTTGATGGGAAGCAAAAGATTACACGGAGAACAATGGAGAAAATAAAGGCTCGTTTCCCTGAATTAAATTTTGATTGGATTCTATGGGAAACAGGTAACATGCTCAACGAAAATGCGCCGCGACCAATGGCACAGCAAAACAACCATCACTCACCAGGCGCAAGAATGGAGAATAATTACTATATGCGTGGAGGGGCGGAAGGCGGCAACATCGCCGCACAGAACTTGGAGGTAAAAAGCGCATACGAAGACGCGCGTCCAATCATTCCATCATATATGTACAATATGCCAGACTATGATATATATGCAAACATAAAGAATGGTGCTGCAAACATGGAGATATTCTCTGTAGAAGGATTCATGAAGCAGATAGATATTTTATACAGAGTGCAGGATAATTCCATGACACCATCCTTCACCAGCGGAGACCTCATAGGCATCAGAAGACTGCCAGAGACAGAACACATCGTTAACGGAGATTATTATGTCATTGACACGAAACCGCATGGCGTACGTCTCAGAATCCTCATTGAGAATGCTGATTCATACACCCTTCGGACGACAGATGCCAACCGCGACAGATATACCGACTTCAACGTAGCCAAAAGCGAAATCATCAGCATCTTTGCCGTTGTATTTCTTTTTAGACATAGCTTCGTCTAATGGAAAGGAATAACAACGATGAACAAAGAAAAGAACTCGCAAAGTTCTTTTACGACTTGGCAAAGACCATATTTACAACAATGGTATTGGGAGCCATATCGTCAGTCTTGATATTGGATAACGATTTGACTGCTTCTTCCATTTTGTCTTTGATATTCGGTACATTACTTACAACATTCCTTGCGACAATAGCTTATAAATTAAATAATAAAAAATAAAGCGGAAATGGAAAATGTATTTAACTTACTCAATATATTCTACCTAATTATGATTATAATTAGCGGTGGTATCTTGATTTGGATGCACACGAAGAATGGTAAAAGATGGCTTGACGGCCACTAAAATAAAGAAATGATGAACTGCTTATCTTTGTTATTTGCACTGATTACTATCATTGCACTCATTTTCAACTTTTGGATTTCTCACACCAAGAGCGGCCGTAAATGGCTAAAGGAGTTATAAAAGATTGAAATGGTAAAACAATGAACTCGCATACAATCGAAATAATCATACTGGAGGATGCGGCAGATTTCCTTAGAAGTTTAAACCAACAAGCGCGTGAAAAGATAATACGCAATATGAACCGCGTGAAGAAAGGAGAAAGAAATAACGAGATATTCAAAAAATTAGGAGACTCGGGAATATGGGAGTTTCGCGCACAAAGTAACGGCATCTCCTATAGGCTTTTCTCTTTTTGGGACGCACACACAAATTCGTTGGTAGTAGTTACTCATGGCGTTGTTAAAAAGACACAGAAAACACCGATTAAGGAATTAAGCAAAGCCAAGGCAATAATGGATAAATACATGGAATTAAATCACAAGTCAAAATGAAGCAGATAGGAAACATGAAGTCATATTCGTTGGACGAAATAACCGATGAACTCATAGGCAAGAAAGGAACCGTGGAAAGAAACAAGTTTGATATGGAAGTGGAAGAATCTGTACGGGCGTTCCAAATCGGAGAAGTAATCAGAAAGGCACGCACCGAACAGAAAATGACACAAGCAGAACTCGGGGAACGCGCTGGCGTGAATTGCTCGCAGGTTTCCAAAATGGAAAACGGGCGAAATATCAGTTTTCAGATGCTGGGACGTATATTCAAAGCCCTTGGGGTCAAAACCGCCTCTCTTGATTTGGGCGCATGCGGAAAACTTGCCTTATGGTAATGTAAACACACTATTAATATCACAACCAACAAAGCCCTACCTTAATCGATAGGGCTTTAAAATTTCCCGCCCATGAAATACAGCATACTATTCTCCCCAGACACGCGCGGAGACCTCAGATTGACGATACGGTATCAGATGAAGCGCTTTACCTTCTCCCTTGGATATAAGGTAGACTCAGCCAAATGGGATAGGGATACGCAACGGTGCAAACGAAACACCACGCATGGCGAAGAAAAGGCACCTGCGTCAAGAATAAATACGGAGATACAGCGATACGAAAGCGAAATAATCCGCTTGGCAGATGCGTACAAAGAGACACCGACATACGACCAGTTTAAGGAAGACATTTCTTCCTTGTTTAGAATAAAAGAGGACGGGATTTCAAAAAATAAAAACCTGTTTGACCTCTATAATAAATACGTAGAAGAGGCTGGGAAAGAAAGTGGATGGTCATCATCAGTAAGGTATAAGCATAATCAGATATGGCATAACTTGCACGACTTCTTGCCATCGGCAAAAATAGAAGACATAAACGCTGGCATGCTCTCTAAATTTCGCGATTACCTTATTACGCAAGGCTATCAGAACGAGACAGTAAAGAAGAAAATATCCATGCTTAAATGGTTCTTCCGATGGTTCGTCACAAAGGGCATCATTAAGGATGTGAGCTTTACTACTTATCGAACAAAGCTAAAGCAATCAAACAACAGCGTAGTATTCCTAACTTGGGATGAACTAATGAAAGTGTATAGCCATCAGTTTAAGGAGGGTTACTTATCACGCGCGAGAGATGTATTCTGTTTTTGCTGCTTCACTTCCTTGCGCTATTCCGATGTCGCCAAACTGAAGAAATCCGACATACAAAATGGAATAATCAATGTCATAACTCAGAAGACAAATGCCGCACTAAAAATCGAATTGAACAAATACTCCAGTTCAATCCTTGATAAATACACGAAAATGGAAGGAGATAAAGCATTGCCAGTCGCATCCAACCAGAAGATGAACAACTATATAAAAGAAGTATGCCGCCAGTGTGAGTTAAACGAAGTCATAACAAGCACACATTATGTAGGCGACAGAAAAATAACAGAGAGCAAGCCCAAGTGGAAGGCAGTTGGCACACATTGCGGTCGTCGTACATTTATCTGTAATGCGCTCATGCTCGGAATCGCGCCGTCTATCGTCATGAAGTGGACTGGGCATTCCGATTATAGAGCCATGAAGCCATATATAGATATAGCCGACGAAGCTAAGAAAAATGCCATGAATTTGTTCGATAAAATATAGCGAGTTACTTAAAATGTCACACATTATGTCACACATTTTCCGTAACTCGCTGAAAATCAATTATAATTGTGCGCCTGATAGGACTCGAACCTACACGTCGTAAAACACCAGATCCTAAGTCTGGCGCGTCTACCAATTTCGCCACAGGCGCTATTCATTTGCAAAGATAGTGATTTTTTCGGAATACCGACTGACTCCTCGGAGGAAAAATAAAAGCGCAGGCCAACTTCGCATGATTTGTCCGTTGGTCTGCGCTTTTTACTTAGATGTATGATGGTCGATGAAATCAGCACCTAATTTATAATATACATACTGACTGGCCTTTTATTTCCAGTGTATCCCTCCGTCCTAAATCGCCTGGAAGTTTTCACATCTTACGTCGCCGACTGGCGAGACGTCAACGCCAGTTTGGCACCGTTGTACCAACGCGATAATAGGCTTTCAACTGGATGTCGTAGATCAATGTGGAATAGGCTGGAATGTTTGTAAGGCCGTTCACACCGTTGCCCAACTCGCTCGGTATGTACACCTGCCAACGGTCTCCGATGTGCATATATTGGAGCGCCGTGGTGAGGCCCTCCACGTTGTTGCTGACGGCCACCTTGTTTGGCATGCAATAGAGCGGACTGAATATGTCGGCTTCATTCTTGCTAACACCAGAATAGCTGACGAGCTTGCCGAGTTTTTTTGACTCGGCATCTTCTCCCAGTTCGTTGGGGATGGTGCGCGTCATGAAGTTGACACGCACGGTGTCGGTGTAAAGCGGACAACCGCTTCCTGTTCCGCGCTCCTTGATGAAGACGGCGATGGAGTCGGTCGGAGAGCCCGTTTGGGTGGCATCGTTGTACATCGAACAATAGATGCGCCAGTCGCAATGGGCTTCCCAGTCGTTGCCATATTGGGCTTTGGCGGCGGCAATGGCATTCTTGGCCGTATTCATTGTCTCGGTGAAGTAACTGCTGTTGCGTGCTTGCCAATTGGCATACTGCATGTCTTCTGTGCTCTCGGTTTCCTCGCAGGATGTGAAAGCAAACAGAAGGGTTGGCAGGACGAAAATGAATTTTAAAAGTCGCTTCATGGGCTTTGGGAATGTAAGTTGACGGTCAAAGTTAATGTATGGCCTTGAAGTTCGGGGCAACCTAAAACTGCCGTTTGGCGGCAACGATGAAAGCGCATGGATGGCTGGAACGCTCATCTGCTTTTCATTTCAGAATGCGCAACGATGCAAAAGCCGTTTGGTCTGCTTTGAACGCCTACCAAAAGTTCTGGGGAGAAATGTTTTGTGCTTCTCCCCAGATTGGATATTTCTTTCGTAATACGGCTCTGAGCGTATCAGAGTTTCTTGAGCAGAGACGTGATGCTGACCTTGTCTTCGATGAGCGAACGCAGGCTGTCGATTGAAACGCGCTGCTGCTCCATGGTGTCACGGTTACGCAATGTGACGCAGTTGTCGTTGAGCGTGTCGTGGTCAACGGTGATGCAGTAAGGCGTACCGATGGCATCCTGGCGGCGATAGCGCTTGCCGATGGAGTCTTTCTCGTCGTATTTGCAGTTGAAGTGGAACTTGAGGTCGTCCATGATTTCGCGTGCCTTCTCAGGCAGTCCGTCTTTCTTGACGAGCGGGAGCACGGCGAGCTTCACCGGTGCGAGGGCTGCTGGCAACTTGAGGACTACACGGGTTTCTCCGTTTTCGAGCTTTTCTTCCTGGTAGCTGTGGCACATCACGCTGAGGAACATACGGTCGACACCGATAGAGGTCTCGATGACGTAAGGGATATAGCTCTCGTTGGTCTCTGGGTCGAAGTACAATATCTTACGACCTGAGAACTTGGCGTGCTGCGAGAGGTCGAAATTGGTGCGTGAGTGAATACCTTCCACTTCCTTGAAACCGAACGGCATCTTGAATTCGATGTCGGTGGCGGCGTTGGCGTAATGGGCCAACTTCTCGTGGTCGTGATAACGATAGCATTCGTCACCGAATCCGAGGCCTTCATGCCAGGCGAGACGGGTTTTCTTCCAGAACTTAAACCATTCCATTTCTGTTCCCGGCTTCACGAAGAACTGCATTTCCATCTGTTCGAACTCGCGCATGCGGAAGATGAACTGACGCGCAACAATCTCGTTACGGAAAGCCTTACCAATCTGTGCGATACCGAAGGGGAGCTTCATGCGACCCGTTTTCTGCACGTTGAGGTAGTTGACGAAGATTCCCTGCGCGGTCTCTGGACGGAGATAGATGGTTGAAGCGCCATCAGCCGTTGAACCCATCTCGGTTTTAAACATGAGGTTGAACTGACGGACGTCGGTCCAGTTGCGTGTACCAGAAATGGGGCATACGATTTCTTCGTCGAGAATAATCTGCTTGAGTTCAGCAAGGTCCATCTTATTCATGGCCTCAGCATAACGCTCATGGAGGGCGTCACGCTTGGCCTGGTGTTCCAACACACGTGCGTTGGTTGAACGGAACTGAGCCTCATCGAAAGCTTCGCCAAAACGTTTGCGAGCCTTGGCCACTTCCTTTTCGATTTTCTCGTCGTATTTTGCAATCTGGTCTTCAATCAGAACATCGGCACGGTAGCGCTTCTTTGAATCGCGGTTGTCAATGAGGGGATCATTGAAGGCATCAACGTGTCCGGAAGCCTTCCAGATGGTTGGATGCATAAAAATGGCTGAATCGATGCCCACGATGTTTTCGTGAAGCAGCACCATTGACTGCCACCAATATTGCTTGATGTTATTCTTAAGTTCTACACCATTCTGACCGTAGTCATAGACAGCGGCAAGACCGTCATAAATTTCGCTTGAGGGGAACACGAAACCATATTCCTTGCAATGCGAAACGATTTTCTTGAAAACGTCTTCTTGAGCCATTATATTTGTTGCTTTAGATTTGTTACTATATTTGACTGGCGCCCCAAACACATGCAGCCTAAACACCGCTGAATATTGAGCGCCCTTTATTTCCGCAAAGGTACGAAAAAAGTTGGGAATGTGGTCAAAACGTCTTTGCCATTATCATTTGTTTGGATTCTAAGGGCACTCAAATCCAGTATCTTTTCACATTTCGCCCTCTGTATGAATGGAAATCCACAAATTATGCTTACCTTTGTTGTAAGGTAAAACGCATTACTAACCAACGCATAACTCATAGGAATCATGATCGTACATATCGCCAACCCGATATACGACTCTG